>Ga0182014_10000634_pt1 | contig 47345 bp, 48 predicted proteins | sample 612S2DmetaG_FD_120489 | JGI IMG/M metagenome (GOLD analysis project Ga0182014, IMG submission 120489) | Permafrost microbial communities from Stordalen Mire, Sweden - 612S2D metaG | ecosystem: Environmental > Terrestrial > Soil > Wetlands > Permafrost | place: Sweden: Stordalen | collected... | reverse complement strand
TCAATCGTCGACATCCGCCAGTTCCCGAAAAAGGCATTCGCGTTCGCGCACGCGTGACTCACGAAAGAAAGGAGAGAGCAAAGGAGGAGCGAATGGCTACCGCAATAACGCACGCGCCGACAAGGGGTCGGGCCGGCGAGCCGCTTCGCTGGTCTCGACGGCCCCGCTTGCGCGCCCTTGCAGCGCGCCCGCATCGCGGTCGGCTGGAGGGTATCAGGGCAGCGAAATGGAAGCTGGCGAAGCGCGCCTCTCCCGCTCCTGAAAACAGGAGATGGGAGCCCAGACCATGACCAGTTACGACCCCGAAATCGAAAGGCTGCGCGCCGAAGTGAGCTGCGCGACGCTGCTCGAACGCCTGCCGACGCCATGGCTGCTCGATCGGGCGGAGAGCACCAAGAACTGCCTCAAATACCGCCGGGGCCCGGGCGAAGTCATCATCGTCAACCACGGGGGCAGGGGGTGGTGGGACGCGCAGAGCGACGCGAAAGGCGACGTTTTCGACCTCGCCCAGCATCTCGATCCTGGCCTCAATTTCGGTCAGGTGCGCAAGCTCCTGCGTCCTTTCATCGGCCTCGCGCCCGCTTTCCCGCAGGCGTCCCGCCGCCGGCGCCGTGAGTTTCCCGATGCAACGCCCGCTGAGAGATGGGAGCCTCGGCCGCCGCTTCGGCCGACGTCGCCGGGATGGCAATATCTGGCGCTCGATCGCGGACTGCCGGACCTGATCCTCAAGGCCGCCACCGCGGCGGATGTCCTGCGCGAGGGCGCCTATGGAAGCCCCTGGTTCGCGCACCGCGACGAGACCGGCCGCGTCACCCACGTCGAAATCCGCGCGCAGAATTACAAAGGCTCGCTCGCGGGCGGCGTGAAGACGCTCTTCCGGTTTCCAGGCGGCGATCCTCCTTTCAGCCGCCTCGTCGTCGCCGAAGCGCCGATCGACGCTCTCAGCATCGCCGTCATCGAGCAATGCCAGCCGCATACGCTTTACGCCGCGACCGGCGGCGGCATGGGCCCGGCGACGATCGCCGCGATCGAGCAGCTCCTCGCCGGAATGGCAGGCCAGGCCGACGCTTTCTGCAGCGCGACAGACGCCAATTCCGCAGGCGACCTCTACGCCGCCCGACATCGAGAGATCGCCGAAAAAGCCGGCGTCGGCTTCGTGCGATTGCGACCGCCAATCGAAAACGCCGACTGGAACGACATCATCAAACAACAAGCCCAGCAAAGGAATGGATCATGAAACTTCCCGATTTTCTCCGCTTTGAACCTTTCAACAGGCTCAGGGACCAAATGAACATCCCTCGCGAGGGCCAGGGATCAATCATCGAAAGCAACCCGCAAGTAGAATCTCCCCTGCCGCCTCCGCCGGCGGCCCCTCTCGCCCTTCCCGCGCCGAAGGGGCGCGCCTACATCCTCCTGAAATCAGGCAATCGTCTCGATCTTCTCGATCCCCAGCCCAACGCGTGGACCGACGATGACCTCGCGATCGGATTGTCGCGCACCTATCGCTGGGGCGGTCACTCCAAATGGCCGCTGCCACTCAGCGTCGCGCAACACAGCCTCACTGTTCTCGCCCTCCGCGAAGCCGAAGGACCGCTCACCGCCCGCGAGGCCTTGCGCGAACTCCTTCACGACGCAACCGAAGCTCTTTTTGGTGGCTTCGATCCAGTGGCGCCATTGCGCCCGCACCTTGGCTCCGACTTCGCGCGTCTGGACGCAAGCCTGCAGGCTGCCGTCGACCAACGCTACCGGCTACCCGCCTGGACCGAAGAATCCTACGCCCGGCACAAGCACGCCGATCGCCTCGCCGCCGCGAGCGAAGCTTTCCACATCGTCGGGTGGACCCGCGAGGAAATGCGTTCGAGCCTCGAGATCGGGCTTGAACCAATTGACGACGATCCGCTGTTCCCCCCGGACGGCATGAGAAATTGGGAGCCATGGCCACCGACGATCGCCCAGGCCATGTTCTCCAACCGCCTCGCGCAACTTCTCGCCAGAGCGGCGGTTGACGATGCGCTCGCCCAATTGGCGCCGGCCTTCTCACGCCTGATCGCGAAAACCAAATCCAGCCGCCTGCACCGCCTGCAGCCTCTAACCGGCAACAGCCTCAAAGACAAATACGTCTTCGTAGAGGCGCATGACGGTTCGGGAGCGCTCGAAGGCGTCGTCGTAGACGGCCCGCGCGACGAGGATGGCGACTTCGATCTCGAGGACAAATTCACGGTCTTCACCACCGACGGAAACCGCGAAGGGGAACTTATCATCTGCAACGGAGCCAACTGCCATGTCGAAATTCGCTGATCCTGACTTCGTCCCCTTCCTGGATGATGATGATTACGCTGAATACGCCGCCTCAATGCGCAACGTCGATCCTGTATCGACGGCGTCCTTCGACTCGATCGCTTCTGGCCTCACCCAGAAGCAGGTCGAGGCGGCCGCGCATCAAGGCGCCATCCTCGTCCTCGCGGGCGCAGGCACCGGCAAGACGTCCACCCTGACGGCCGCCGTCGTTCACCGGATCACCAACGACGCCATCCCTGCCTCGCGAATCCTCGCCGTGACGTTCACGAACAAGGCCGCCAATGAAATGGCGACCCGCATTCGCGACGCTCTCGGCGGGCAGGCGGCCCCAAACTGGCTGGGCACCTATCACGGCCTCGCCGCGCGGCAGCTGCGGGAGGCGCCGGAAGTCGCCGATCTCCGGCACAACTTCGATATTCTCGACGCTGACGATAGCCGCCGCATCATCAAACGCACGATGAAGGCCCTCAATCTCGCCAGCGACGACGATGAGCCGAAAGCCGGTCGCGATCCCCTTAAGCTCATGTGCAACCGGATCTCGCAGTTCAAGGATAATCTGATGACGCCGAAAGGCGCTCTGGCATGGGTCAATAAGCGCATCGCTGACGCCGAACGCGACCGCGAGCAGATCGACGCGGCGGGCCTCCGCGCCGCTGTTCGCGTCTATGCGGACTACCAGCAAAGACTCCGCGAAGCCAATGGCGCCGATTTCGGCGACCTCCTGATGTGGCCAACGCTCGCCATGCGCGGCAACGAAGAATATCGAGACCGTTGGGCCTCCAAATTCGACTGGATTCACGCCGACGAATATCAGGACGTCAACTTCGCCCAATACACATGGCTCAAATCATTCGCCGAAGATCATCAGCGCATCTTTGTCGTCGGCGACGACGATCAGGCAATCTACAGCTGGCGCGGCTCCGATATTTCATACATCCGCCGCTTCGCGAAGGATTTCCCCAGCGCCGTTCAGGTCCGTCTCGAAGAAAACTTTCGATCGACGGGCCATATACTTGATGCGGCCAACGCCGTCATCGCCCAGGACAAGAAGCGACTCGGGAAGACTCTCTTCACCCGAAAGGGCGACGGTGAACGCATCGAAGTCCTCGCCTACCGCGACGCGCAGGCCGAGGCGACGGGGATCGTCGCCGAAATCGTCGAGCGCCACGCGAAGGGCGTTCCCTTCGAGCAGATGGCCATTCTTTACCGGAACAACTTCCTCTCGCGCGGCTTCGAGGAAGCCCTTATGCGCGCGCGCGTCCCATATTGTCTGATCGGCGACGTCGGCTTCTACGCCCGCTCTGAAATCAAGGACGCCCTCGCCCTCCTGCGCCTCGCCACGACGCCCGACGAGCGCCAGTCCGACGAAGCGTTCCGGCGCGTCATCAACGAACCGCGCCGCGGCTTCGGCGCCAAGGCGCTGGAGCTTCTCGACGCCGAAGCCAGCTTCTTCAACGTCTCTCTCTTCAAAGCCCTCGACACCGTCGCTCTGCCTCCGAAAACGAAGGCGGCCGGCGGCGAATTCGCCCGTCAGATCCGCGCTGTCGCAAACGAGCCTTCGCATACGCTCGCCGACCAGATTTCCCTGCTGCTCGACGCCACCGGCTATCGCGCCATGCTGCGCGACAGCAAGGCCGAGACCACTGAGGACAAGCTGGAGAACCTGCAGGAGCTTCTCGAAATCGCCGGCGGCTTCCACACAGCTCGCGAACTGCTCGACCATGTCGCGCTCGCCACCAACCGGCCCGACGAGGACGACACCAGAGTCGTCCGCCTCATGACCCTCCACAAGGCCAAAGGGCTCGAGTTTCCCCATGTTTTTTTGCCGGCCTGGGAAGCCGGCACGATCCCTTCGGAATATAGCGACCGCGACGAGGAAAGAAGGCTCGCTTATGTCGCGCTCACCCGCGGCATGAGCCGCGTGACGATCTCTCATTGCGGCTTTCGTCGCGGCCCCGCCGTTCCGTCTCCCTTCATCGACGACATCCCCGACGACAATCGCGTTTTTGGCTGGCTGCGCGACCAGAACCGCGCTCGACCCCAGCCATCACCCCGCGCGGATTTCGCCCTCTGGCTCCCGCGCGCCCAAGCCGCGCTCATCAAGGCGGTCTCTATTCGCACCGGCGCGGCCGACCCAGTCTCCGCCACGCCGAACCCCGGTTTGAACTCCCAAACTGCTGAGACAAACGAGACGACACGCGAATAGGAGGCGCTACCGCATTCCCGCCCGCCGCCGCAAGGGGTCGGGAGGCGCGGAGCCGCTGCGCTAGTCTCCGGCCTCCCCGCTGCGCGCCCTTGCCCCGGCGAACGGGATACGGCGCGGAAGGACTTGTTCGAGGAAATCAAATGGAAAAGGACAGTCCCGATGACTCGTTTCAAACGCAATTCCAACGCCGCTCGCTACGACAGCTACCAGGAACTCACCGACAAAATTGTCGCCGCGCTCGAAACCGGCGTGAAGCCCTGGCGGAAGCCATGGGATCCGGAAAAAGCCGGCGGTCCTTCCGCTCCTATGAACGCCACCACGGGGCGCCGCTACAGAGGAATCAACACCTTCGTTCTCGGCATTTCGCCGCTCGCTTTTGCGACCCAGGATCCGAGGTGGTGCAGCTACAAGCAGGCCGCCGAACGCGGCTGGCAGGTCCGGCGCGGCGAGACGTCGACCAAGATCTTCTTCTACAAACAGCTTGAGGTGAAAGACGACGCCTCGCCAGGCGGCGACGATCCCACGGTCAAGCGCTTCCCTGTGATGCGGACCTTCAGCGTCTTTCACGCGTCGCAGATCGACGGCATCCCGGAATTCACGCCGGCGGGCGCGCCGAAAACCCTTCCCGAAAGAGTCGAGGACGCCGAAGTGATATTGAGGAATAGCGGCGTCGCTATTCGCATCGGTGGCGACAAGGCGTTTTATTCACCAAGCACAGATCATGTGCAGCTACCGCCGGATAACGCCTTTGCTTCACCGGAAGCGCGCGCCGCGACCGCGTTGCATGAACTTGCACATGCCAGCGGGGCATCGCATCGGTTGGCGCGAGATCTTACCGGTCGATTCGGTTCTGCATTATACTCGCTCGAAGAGTTACGCGCCGAGCTAGCAAGCGTATTCATTGGAAATGAAATCGGTATACCATCGGATATACCAAATCATGCGAGCTATATCAAGTCTTGGATTGACGCATTGAAAGACGACAAGCGGGCGATATTTCGCGCCGCCGCTGATGCGCAAAAAATCGCTGATTATCTGCTAGCCTTTCACCCTGCCCTCGCCGCCGCTTCCGACGATATTCCCGACGAAAACGACGAAGCGAATGAAACGACTTCCCCGATCGCCAAAGCAGCGTAACCGGACCGCCCTGCCTCGACGACAATCGCAGCGGTCAGGCAGCGCAGCCTTCTTCCACTCATTGGAGTTCACATCATGTCAGACAGAAGCGCCGCTGAAATTTGCATTGGGGGAACCCTTAATGATGCCGCAGCGATCGATCGCCTGATCGAAGCGATCTTGTCGCAAAATGCCGGCCCTGAGTACGGTTCCCGGTTTCAAGACGCCGCCGAGGCCCTCGATTGCATCAAAGAAGCGATCGCCGAATCGGGGCCGCTGCGCCTTTTCGACAACGAAGCCGCAGGCGGCAGCTTTTGGGATCTCGAGCCAGTTTTACGCGAACTCGGCCTCACCTATTTCCGAGCGGACGACGGGCATTACGCCTATTCGGCCGAGGCCGTCTTTTGGGAACCCGGATATGACGAACCGCGCTCCTGGACCGGCAACAACGAACACGTGCCTTGCCTGACCGCAACGGAAATCAGGAAGCTCTTGAGCGAAGAGACACTCACCGCCGAACTCGAACTGATCGAACGCGCGGAGAAAAGCGAATTCCCCTTGCGCGCAGACCCGGCGGCGCTCGACGCCGCACTTACGCAATAAACGCAAATAGAAATCCCAACTCCGGAGACCCTTATGTCCAACAATATTGTCGAGATGAGTCGCGTCCGACAGGATGACGAAACACAGCTTTGGGTGATCGAGATATTCTCGGCTGTCAGCCAGAAATGGCTCGTTCAGGGCGAGTTTCCGACCGAAGCCGAAGCCCGAAACGATCTGGTAAACTGGCGATAGCGGGGGCATCCATGAACCAGCGCAATCCCAAACCCATTCTCACACCGGACCAAACGGACGCCCTGCGCACATTCGCAAAAAGGAATGGCCGACGCTGGAAATCGAAGCTCCTCGGCCTGTGGATGGATGGGCAAGACTGGCACGAACCCGAAGCCCCTTTTCTACGCCAGATTCGCAATACCATCGGTCGGTCTGGCCTCAACCGCCTAAACCTCGCCGCGCTCAACCAAGCTGGCCTTTGAACCGGGCGCCAAACGGCGCCAGACGACAATGACAATTTGGCAACGGTCAAATTGAAATACCGCGCCAAATCCGGCGCTATCTCCCGAGCGCCCCGACCCAGAACGCCGCAGCGACTCCACACTTCGCATCAAATGCGAACTGAACGCTGCTGACACACGGCGCACGCCATTCGCCGGCTGACCACAGCAAAAAAAGAGCCGCTCGCGCGAAATTTCCGCGCGGCGTTCGCGCGCGCGCCCGTCAACCTGATCCCATTCGCTTTCACAACCCTGCGCAAACGCTCTTCGAAAAGAAGACAAACGGAGTCCTCAATGAAAACCTCGGTATTCACTTTCGCTCTCACTTTCTGCGCCGGCGCGACGTTTCTCGGATCGAGCATGGCTGCGCCGCTCGAAACATCGCCGGTCCAGCCGAGCGCGGACGCAAAAATCGTCCTCGCCTACAGCCAGCTGGATGAGCCCCCTCTCGCGCCGCACAATCAGCTGAAAATGGCGCAGCTTCACAAACACAAGTCTAAAAAACACCCGCGGCGACATCTTGCCCGGCGCGCCATCAAGCATAAGGCGCCGCGGCTGGCCCACGCCAGCGCTCCGCTCGCACAATATCCGCGACCGGAGATTTCCGTTCCCAGACGCGTTTTTGACGGTCCTTACGCCGGATTCGCAGCTGGCGCCCAGAACGCTTCACGCGCATTCCGCGCCCCTGCTTTCGGCTCCTTCCCCCCTATTCAACCAATGCGAGGCGCTTCTTCTTCCTTCGGCCCCGGTTTTTGGGGATTTGCAGGCTATAACGTCCCGGTCGGCAATGTCGTCGCGGGCCTCGAAGGAGACGCCGGCGTTGCGAGCCCCTATGGCGGTCTCACTGGCGCAAGCGGATCCCTCCGCGCCCGCCTTGGCGTCACCGTCTCGGACGGCGTCATGATCTACGCGACAAGCGGCGTCATGATCGCGAGTCACGCGAACCTGATCCAGAATTCCGGCACGCTGGAAGCTGGCTGGACCAGTGGCGGCGGCATGGAGACCTTCATCGCACAGGGACTGTCCATCCGGGTCGAATATCTTTACGGCCGCGGCGTCGATGGTCATTTCGACACGAACACGATTCGAAGCGGCGTCGCCGTCAACTTCTGACATGACGCAATGACCAAAGCGGCGAGACTGACGGCAACCGATAGTAGTCGCCGCTCCTTCCCAACGAGGCATCAGCCTCCGGCGTCCTGCCCACCCGCGCAAACTAAGAAAAGAATAAGAAAAAACTAATCCCACAGGCAATCCGAACGCCGCAAAGGGCGGGGCCGCTGGCCTCTGCGTTAGGCCCGCGGCTCCTGGCGCAAACGCGCCACCTTTGCCCCTTTCGGATTGCCTGTGGATGGGCCTGGACATCTTCACGAAGAAGACAAAAGGAGGCCCTAATGACGATCCAGAATCAACCCTACGCCCTTCAACCAATCGGAAATACGGCAAGCCCTTTCGATTCGCTCGACGACTTCGACTACGACGCCGCGCGCCGGGAAGGATGGACTATTTCCGACTGCGGAGTTTACGGCGACGGATCCCGCCGCGTCGAACTGCAGAAAACCGACGATCCAATACAGGGGGCTCCTCTTTTCACTGAAGATCGCGCTGCCTGGGCTCACGTCGTCCAGCAAGCCCGACGCGGCTCATACCTTCACTACCTCGCTCTCCAGCTTATCGACCGGCGCGAAAAACTCGCCGTCGAGGCCCACTGCGGAACCTGGTGAAACATGGGAAAACATATCCTGCAAATCGGCCTGACGCAGGCCGCTCCGCTCCCCGCTACAATGGACTTTTCTCTCCAGGCTCCCGATTTCCTCGGAACGTGGAATTGGCGCAGCCGCGCGCGAGGCGAGTCCGTCACAGCCTGGGCCGCCCGCGTCGAGGCGCAAGAGGCCGAGGTTAAAAGGCGCGCCGCAGCATGGCTTCTCAAGGGTCAAAAAGTTCGCGTCAACCACGATCCCTTTCCTCTCGGACACAGCCTCACGGACCGCATCGGCGTCATCCACGGCCGCTGCAGACAATGCTTTTCGGATTACGTCTATGTCCGCTTTGAGCCTGCCGAAGGCGAAACAGAGAGCAAGGTGCGAATGCTCGGCCTCGAGTGTCTTGCACCGATCGATTGAGATGCTCCCGCGCCGGAAGCCTCACGCTCTTCCAGCAAGGAGCATCATTTCACAGGAAATACGCCTATGGCGGAAAACCATATTCACCGCATCATAAGAGAACGCGAAGAAACCCAGCAGCAGCTCAGGCAGGTTCGCGAAATGCTTTGCGACATTGAACTTTATCTGACCAGCGCGAAATTCACCAACTCGCCCGACGATGACTATGTTCATGTTCGCACCGATATCCTGCCCAAGATCGCAGCCGTGCGTTTCGCCGCCATAGGCTGACGAAGCACGGCCCGACTGCCGCCGTCACGCTCGCCCGCAGCGCCGCCCTCTATCTCCCCATTCCTAAATCCGTTCCACCCGCGCCGATACTCGACGGAGGCTGAACCGCGCATATCGCGGCGGCGTTCGCATGCGCGTTCGCAAGGCGCCTCACACCCACATTCCCAACTCTTCAGGAGCCGCAAATGGGATGGTTATTCAAGATCGACATGCTGCAACACCAAACTCCGGCTGAATATATCGCTGAACACTTCTCCGTCGAAACAGAAGAAACCAAGGCCAGCGTCCTCGCCACCGCGATAGTGGGCGGAACCATCTATGCGGCGATCCGCAACGAAAACAAAAGAACGGGGGTCGCCTATGTCTTTTGTGGCGTATTCCTCTTCAAGAACAATAGAGGGGATGGGTTCGGCTACAAGAGCATGACCGAAACGATGGGCCCAAGCCAGGTCGATTGTCCCGATCGGATCATTCGTCTTCTGTCGCCGGTTGAGGAAATCCCCGACCCCAGCTACGCCGCAGAATGGCGATCGAATGTCGCCACGGCGAAAGAGCGTCGGCGCACAGCCCGCAAACCATTCGAAAGCTTTCAGCAAGGCGACACCGTCCGCCTCCCCTATTCGGTTCAATTCAGCAAAAGCGGCGTTTCCGCCGACGCCTTCACCTTCCTCGGTTATCGCGGTCGCACGCCGATCTTCACACCAATATCCAATCCTTATCTTCGTTGCCGCCTCTCGCGAACCATCCTGGAGGCAGCCATCGTCGAAGGCGCCGCGGCGTGATCGACTTCTCAATATTTCAACGCTTAAGCGGCGACGAGCAAGGTGAAGCGCCCGCGATCAACGGGAGACCTGAATGCAGCACATCCACCACGTCATCGCCTATTACCGCCACCTGTTCGAGACGACGCTAGAAACAGCCGAGAAGGTTCGCGCGCGCGAATGGTTTGATGTCCTGCGCGAGATGGAACCCTGCTCGAACGCGCATCAATCGTAAAATAGAGGACGCTATGACCAACGACACTCGTGCCATTGACCGAAAAATCGCCGCTTTCGCCGTCGAGGCCTTCCTTAAAGCCGGGTTTTTGCTCGGCGTGAACAACGGCGAGACCACCACGATCGCGCGCGGCCGGAACCCCGCCGCGATCCTTTCGGCGATGTTCACCACCGATCACGACAGTTTGCTGGTCTATCGCCACTGCGACGAGAAGCCATTCGGATGGGTCCACTTCGTTTACGGAAAAAGCGGATGGGACGTCGTGCACAACTACACTCAAAACATCGAGGGCGTCATGGTCGAAGTAGGCGCCTATGCACAAGGGTTTGAGCCTGTCGCCCGAGAGTGCTGACGCCCATCGCCCTTAACGGAAGCCCCCAACCGCCGCCTCCTTCAGCATCTTGCCCGGGAAGCACTTAACGATGTTCTGGATCACTTTTTGGCTCAATCAGACCGACGCCGCGGTCGAAGCCTGGCTCTATTATCTTTGGGCAAAGGGATACATCTGATGTCGCCCACAAACGAACAACACCGTGAACATGCTCAGGCCGCGCTGCAGCTCTATGAAAACCGGAGATCTGACGAAAGCGCACATAAAGGCGAACCGGAATTTCTGATGCAGGAGCATCTGCCCGATTTGCTTGCCGATCTGATGCACCTTGCCGCCCGACACGGCGTCAACTTCGACGACGCGATCGAAAGTGCGAAACGCATTTTCCGCGAGGAACAAAAGGCTGATCTGCTATGAGCGACCTCACATCGGAAGAGAGTTTTCTACTGAAATGGCTCGATAAAGAGGAGTCGTCCGCGCTTGGCGAATGTGAAAGCCACGCTCTTACCGTGCTCATCAATCTCGGATTGGCCGAGATTAAAGATACATCGGACGGCCCCTGGTCGCGCGTCTCCCTCACGCAGACCGGTGATGCAAAACTCACGGAGCAATCCTCATGAAATTCCGCGTCGTACTTGTCGAAGAGGTCACATACGAGGTCGAGGTTGAGGCCGACGACGAAGCATCTGCCGGGGACGCCGCCCGCAAGAGATGGGAGGAATCCGAAAACCCTACGGAAGAGTTCAGCGGCCAGGGCGCAGGCGTTGAAGTTGACGATGTCGAGAAGATCAATTCCTGACGCGCCTGCGAAAGCGCGCGAGTTCAGGAAAGGCGCGGAGCGCTCCACGGGCCTTGCTGAAGACCCCCTCAAATCCCGCTTCGGCTCTGGGGTCGGCGGTCCCGCCTGACTTCGCCTCTACGCCAGACTCCACCCACGATCCACCAGAACGCCGCCTTTCGAGGCATCGCGCCCTCAGCGCAGGGTGAATAATCGGAACAAACCCATCATCCACGGAGAAAGACAATGCGCGACTCGCGCCTCTTCAATTGCTGCACCGACGATGCTGCCCCCGACTGGTCCCTCTTCGATGCTATCGAGACAGGCGGCTGCACAACCGAGACGAACCCATCAACGGGAGACAGCTGGACCAATGGCGGCATCGACGACGACGAGGCCCAATTCTGGACCGTCTATGCACGTCTGCGTGAGGGCGGTTGCGAGGCCATCGCCGACTGCGCGTCCCGCGTCGAGGTTGATGCTGTAGCTGACGAACTGTCGCGGCTGTCCGGCCTCCCTATCGTCTGACGGCGATCGGTTCGTTCCGGCCGCTTTCCCTTTCCCGAAGGCCCGTCATGCAGTTAAAAGTTTACGTTGTCGATCGGAACACAGGCGCGGAAGCGCTCCAAAGCCAATGCGCCCTTGATGAACTGTTCCACGACGATCTTTTTCAGGCCGCCGAACGCGATCTTCTCGAAACCGGCGAACACAGGGTCGGCGGAGGGGCAGCGCCCTTGATTCTCCTGCTACGAATTCCGGAAATCCCTTCCGGCTCTCACCCGCTCGCGTTCGCTCAGATGCGCGACAGGCGAGCAAAGGGCTTATGCGCTATCGTTTACGGACTGCCCGGACGCAACGGGATCGAGTGGTTTACATTCTACGCCCGGAACAAACAATCGCTCGACGCCAAGGTCGAGGCATGCCGCAACGAGGGCTATCGCGTTGAGGTAGCCTGACCCGTTCGCTGTGGAGAGCGCGCCCTTCCCTTCGCCTCATCCACCATAAGAAAAATGAGAAAATGCCAATGCCAGCGGGCGGCGCGGCGCGCAAGGGTCGGGCCGGGCGCAAGAGCGCCCTTGCCCGCCGCGCCGTCCGCTGACCCGGCCAGAAAGTATTGAAGAAGTATTGTCTTCAAGCGAATGGCAGAGGAGAACGCCCCATGGCGATTGAATATGGCAAATCCGGCAAGATCGTCGCGAAGCGCTTCACGTTCGAGGAAATACAACAGGCCGACGAAAGCATGTCGGGCTTCTGCCGCGCTTGCGGAGAAGAGGCGGGATGCTGCGAACCCGACGCGCGCAATTACAAGTGCGAGGCCTGCGGGTCCAACCAGGTGTTCGGCGCAGCGGAGCTTTTCTTGATGGGAGCGGTGAAGGACTGAGTCGCAATAGCGGGATTCCTTCGCATCCGAAGACTTCGATCCCCGCGCCAGCTCTATCCCCGCGAACACCCTAACTCAGGATCACGCTTATGGACGACAAGTACGATTGGGCCACAACTGGCATCACCCATGACGGCCACCACCAACTCATGCACATTTATCGGTGCTCTACCAATGGAGAAAAAAGCCAGCCCTTATATCTCGACCAGGATCAATCCCGACTTCTGAACGCCTGCCTCCAGCAGCTCGCCAAAGACGCTTCGGACGACACCTGGTCCATGATGCGGCAGGCGATTCTGCGCGCTTTCTACGAGACCCTGATTTCTTCAACGCGATCGAGCTAATCGCGCCGCTCTGAGCCGCGCCGCACCGGCCCCCGCTCGAGCGTAACACCCACTCAGAAAACACCCCATCCCAATCCCGCAAGGAACCCTGACCGCCCATGGCGCGCCAGCGATTCCGCTTGTTCGAAAGGCTTCAAGATGAAATCCAAACCCGCACAATACACCCTCCCCTTCCTCGACACGACGAGCCTCGGCGCAGGTGGATTTGATCTTTATTCCAGCTTTGGCGCTCCGCCGCGCACCCCCTCGAATTCGGGCGAGGAAGCCTCGGCGCCCGAGAATTCCTCGGCGAACGATGAGCCAACCCGCACCCCCGCTCTGGATTTCCGTCTTGCTGGCGATCGCAAGCTCGCTTCGGGCTGGAAGGCGCGCGCAGCCGACAATCTCGCCGCAATCGGACTCGCCCAAACCATTGAAAATGAAGAACGCCACGCCACCGCCGAAGAACAGGAGATCCTCTCCCGCTTCACCGCCTTCGGCGCCAGCGATCTCGCCAATAAACTTTTCCGCCGCGCCGGCGAAGGCTTCGCCGCAGGCTGGGACGATCTCGGCATCCAGCTCGAGCAACTGGTTTCGCGCGAAGAGCTCGCCAGTCTCTCGCGCGCCACCCAATACGCGCATTTCACGCCGGAATTCGTCGTCCGCGCCATCTGGAAGGCGCTGCTTCGCATGGGCATCGCCGGCGGGCGCATTCTCGAACCAGGCTGCGGGAGCGGCCTGTTCTTCGCTCTCATGCCCGAATCCCTCGCCGGCAAGACGGCCCTTACTGGCATCGAGATGGACGCCTCCACGGCGCGGATCGCGAAGCTCCTCTATCCGAACGCCCTCATTCGGCATGAGGATTTCACCAAAGCCCGGCTGCCTGACACTTACGACCTCGTCCTCGGCAATCCCCCCTTCAGCGATCGCACGGTTCGCGGCGACGATCCGGCCGGGCAGCTCCGCCTCTCACTGCACGATTATTTCATCGCGCGCTCGGTCGAGCGACTGAAGCCGGGCGGACTCGCCGCCTTCGTCACCAGCCGCTACACCATGGACAAGAGCGATGAAACGGCGCGCGCCCACATCGCCTCCATGGCTGACCTCCTCGGCGCCATTCGCCTGCCGCAGGGCAGCATGAACGCGGCGGCTGGAACCGACGTTGTCGTCGATATCCTCTTTCTGCAAAAACGCGATGTGGACCAGCCCGCCGCTGGCCCCCTCTGGGCGTCTCTCGCCGAGGCCGTCCCCGCTGATGATGGCGACCAGGCGCTCTCGATCAACCGCTACTTCCTCGACCATCCAGAGATGGTCCTCGGGCGCCACGTACGGGTCTCCAGCCCCTTCGGTCCCGCCTATAGCTGCCGGCCGCACCCCGGCGCCAGCGTGAACGAGGATCTTCGCATCGTCGTCGATCGGCTGCCGCGAGACATCTGCAAGCGGCCTTCTAAAACCGATGCGCTGACCCTTGATCGTCCCAAGATCCGCGTCGGCGCCGCCGCGGACGGAGCCACCATCAAGGAAGGCAGCTATCTCGTCGTCGATAACCAGCTGGTGCAGATCATTGACGGCGCGCCAAGCCCCGTCGCGATTCGCAATGGCAAGGGGACCGAGGGAATCCCGGCCAAACATGCAAGGCTCATTCGCGGGCTTATTACGGTCCGTGACGCGATCCGCGCCATTCTGCGCGCCCAGGAGGCCGATCAGCCCTGGGGACCAGCCCAGGTCCGCCTGCGCGTCGCCTACGCCTCGTTTGTGCGCGATTTCGGGCCGATCAATCTGACCACCATCGTCGAGACGACGAACGCGGAGACCGGCGACACGCGCGAATCCATGCGCAGGCCCAATCTGCAACCTTTCCTCGACGATCCCGACGTATGGCTCGTCTCCTCGATCGAGAACTACGACATCGAGAGCGGAAAGGCCAAGCAGGGTCCGATCTTCACCGAGCGCGTGCTCCATCCCACCGTCACGCCCCTCATCGAAAGCGCGGCCGACGCCCTCGCCGTGACCCTGCATGAAGTCGGCTTCGTCGATCTCGACCGCATTGCCGAACTGCTCGGTCGATCCCGCGACGAAACCATCGCCGAACTCGGCGAACGCATCTTTCTCGATCCCCAACTATCGATTGAAGGCGTGGAGACCTGGCAGACCGCAGACGCCTATCTCTCCGGCCCGATCCGCACCAAGCTCGCAGCCGCCATCGCCGCGGCGGCCCTCGACCCGCGCTATGGCCGAAATGTCGAGGCGCTGCAAAAGGTCTTGCCCGAAGATCTGAAGCCCTCGGACATCAGCGCCCGCCTCGGCGCTCCATGGATCCCCGCCCCCGACGTCGCCGCCTTTTGCGCGGAAGTCCTCGGCGTTGAAACCCGCGTCCATCACACGGTCGAAATCGCGTCCTGGACGATCGATGTCAACGCGTTCGCTCGCGCGCCGACGTCAACGTCAACGTGGGGCACGGAACGGCGCCACGCCGGGCTTCTTCTCAGCGACGCTCTGAACGCGACGCTGCCCCAAATCTACGACGTTTTCATCGAAGACGGCGTCGAAAAGCGCGTTCTCAACGCCGCCGACACGGAGGCGGCCAAGGAGAAACTCGCCAAGATCAAGACGGCGTTCGAGACATGGATCTGGACGGACGCCGATCGCACCGATCGCCTCGCCCGCATCTACAATGATCGCTTCAATAATCTCGTTCCCCGACACTTTGACGGCTCTCATTTGCAGCTTCCCGGCGCAAGCAGCGTCGTCACGCTTTACGCCCACCAGAAGCGCGTCATCTGGCGCATCGTCAGCGCCGGCGGCACTTATATAGCGCATGCCGTCGGAGCCGGAAAGACGTTCAGCATCGCCGCTGCGATCATGGAACAGAAGAGGCTTGGCCTCATCACCAAAGCCATGATGGTCGTACCCGGACATTGCCTCGCGCAGGCAAGCCGCGAATTCCTGCAGCTCTATCCGAACGCCCGCATTCTGGTCGCCGACGAAACCAATTTCGTCAAGGAAAAGCGCCAGCGTTTTCTGGCCCGCGCAGCGACGGCGACATGGGACTGCATCATCGTCACCCATTCCGCCTTCAAATTCATTCCGACGCCAACCGTGTTTGAACGCCGCCTCATCCAGAAGCAGATCAATTCCTACGCCGATCTCCTCGAAAAGATCGATAATGATGATCGCATTTCCAGAAAGCGCATCGAGCGCATGAAGGAAGGGCTCGAGGCTTCGCTCGAAGCGCTGCAAAGCCGCAAGGACGATCTCCTGACCATCAGCGAAATGGGCGTCGATCAGCTGATAGTCGACGAGATGCAGGAGTTTCGTAAACTTTCCTTCGCGACGAACATGTCGACGCTGAAGGGCGTCGATCCCGACGGTTCGCAGCGCGCCTGGGACCTCTTTGTCAAAACCCGCTTCATCGACGCAGAGAAAAACCCCGGCCGCGCCCTCATCCCCGCCTCGGGCACGCCGATCACGAACACCCTCGGCGAGCTCTTCACCCTGCAACGGTTTATGCAGCCCGACGCCCTTGAGGAGCGCGGCATTCAGGAATTCGACGCCTGGGCCGCGACCTTCGGAGACACCCGCACGGAACTCGAGCTGCAGCCTTCCGGCCTCTACAAGCCCGTCACGAGGTTTTCCGAATTCGTCAATGTCCCCGACCTCATGGCGATTTATCGCATGGTCGCCGACGTCGTTCTGCAGTCCGACCTTCGCCAGTTCTTGCGCCTGCCCGCGATCAAAACCGGCAAGCGCCAGATCATTACTGCCGCGCCAAGCCGGGCCTTCAAAGCCTACCAGCGTCATCTCGCGGAAAGGATCGAAAAGATTCGTCAGCGCACCGGCAAGCCGAAGCCGGGCGACGACATTCTCCTCAGCGTCATCGGCGACGGCCGCCACGCCGCGATCGACCTGCGCTTCGTTCTCGCCGAATATGACGACGAGCCTGAAAACAAGCTCAACGCGCTGATCGACAACGTCCACCGCATCTGGCGCGACACATCGCAGCGTCGTTACACGCGACCGGACGGCATTCCTTATGCTCTGCCGGGCGCCGCGCAGATGATCTTCTCCGATCTTGGCACACTTAACGTCGAAGAGACGCGCGGATTTTCCGCTTACCGCTGGATCAAAGCCCGCCTGATCGAGCTCGGCATTCCCGCCAGCCAGATCGCTTTCATGCAGGATTTCAAAAAATCCAGCGCCAAGCAACGGCTCTTCAACGACGTCAATGGCGGAGCCATCCGCATCCTCATCGGCTCCTCTGAAACCATGGGCACCGGCGTCAACGCCCAGCGCCGCCTGATCGCCCTGCACCACCTCGACGTGCCATGGTTACCCTCACACATTACCCAGCGCGAAGGGCGTATTGAACGCCAGGGTAATGAACATGATTCCATCGAGATCTACGCTTACGCCACCCGCGGCTCGGTTGATGCAACGGGTTGGCAAATGCTTGAGCGCAAACAGCGCTTCATCGACATGGCTATGTCCGGCGACCGCAGCCTACGCAGAATTGAGGACGCGGGCAATCAGGTCAACCAGTTCGCCCTCGCGAAAGCTATCGCTTCAGGCGATCCGCGCCTCATGCAAAAAGCCGGCCTCGAAGCCGAGATCGCGCGGCTCGAACGTCTGCGCGCATCCCATTTCGATGATCAACACCTCCTGCGCCGAAAACTCTGCTCCGCCGAGGCGTCTCTCGCCCATGCGAAGCGTCGCATCGTGGAAATCGACCTCGATCTGATCCAGCGCAAACCAACTTCCGGCGATGCTTTCAGCATGCAGGTCGAAGGAAAGACCTTTTCTGAACGCAAACAAGCCGGGGCTGCTCTCATCAAAGCCATCCGCCATCATGAAATGCAAGGCCTCGCCGGAAACTGGACGCTCGGCTCTGTGGGAGGCTTTGAGCTTGCCCTCTCGCTCTCCCCTCGTCGCGTTCTTTTCTCGCGCATTGAACTGACGATGCTGCGCAACGGCGAGGCCACGCAGATCGAATTCGACGAAGAACTGACAGCCCTCGGCATTATTTCGCGCCTCGAATATACGCTCACACGCTTCGAGGTTGAACTCGCTCAATACAAACGGACCGTCGCGGACAACAGCACCTGGATTCCTGCGTTCCGCGAACGCCTCGGGGAGAAATTCGCTTTCGAAGGCGAGCTTCTCGATAAGCGCGGGGAGATGGACGCTCTTGAAGCGTCTCTTGCAACGACCGAGACGGATTCCGGCGAGACCGAAGACCTTCTCGCTCTCGGATTATACGCTCGCTGACGCGCGGCTCATCGCTCAAAACGCGATTGAGACATCCGCCTTCCGCGACCCTTCCACACAATTTAATCCCTCTTTCCCAAAGGATCCACGCCATGATTCCTCCCGCTGTCGTTCGCGCGCTCACGAATCCGGCGCTCATAGCCGATACTTTAACGCCCACCAAATGGAGTTCGGCTGAAGACAAGGCGAAGTTCGGCTCGGCTTTGCTAAAATTTATCGCAGCCGACTTCCCAAAAACCGCATTCAAAAAGCCGCTATACAATCGCCTCTCAAACACGTTCGGACATATAGCTCACTATGATCTCAACGGCTTCTACACGGAATTTTTTGAGGACACCGCGGGCAAGATAGAATTTCTTCAACAGACCTTGCAATGGCCGTGCTGGGGCGATCCCGCCTACACCTATTGCGACGTCGAGCGCCTGATCCAGGCGCGCCTGCGCAAATCGGGAATTCTCGCGATCAAACAGGCGGAGCTGGCCGCCGAATCCCGGCGCCACGAACTCACCGCCCTCGAAAGGTTAAAGGACAAATACGAGCCAACGCCAGCGCTTTCCCTGGCGCCGCCAGCGCCGCCAATGCCTCCCGCCCAGCTTCTCAGACAGACCGATCTATTCGATGTCTGCACGCGATAAAACGGCGATCATTCAAGAATCCATCGCCGATCTCTTTGATCCGCGCCCGCAACGGCCGCGCCGACAATCCGGCTCGCCCCGCCGCCTCCCGACATAAGACATCGCGTTCGCGCGAGAGCCGCGCATTCTCACAGGAACCGCTGCCACGACCCCAACCGAAAGGTCCGGCCATGCTCACAAATGTCCGCACGCCTTCCCCGATCGCCCCAACGCGATCTCTCAACGCCAGGATCTGGAAACGCGATCCGCACGAATACTATGTTGAAGAACATTGGTGTTCGTCGCGCCTCTTTGACGAAGTTACCTTTAACGGCTCGATCTATGACCCCGCATGCGGTTCGGGACGAATCGTCCGCAGCGCGCGCGCGGCCGGATACAATGCCTATGGCACGGATATCATAAGGCGAAGCAGCGTTTGCCGCGGCATCTACGACTTCCGCGATCCGTGGCCGCGAGGACGTCCGAAGCCAGACAACATAGTGAGTAATCCTCCCTTCAAGATCTCCGAAACATTCGTCGATCTTGCGCTGGACCGCTGTAAGCGGAGGGTCGCGATGATTTTGCCCCACACCTGGCTGACCGGCGATAAACATTCGCGGTGGCTCGAGACGAAACCCCTCCGTCTCGTCCTTATGATGACGCCCCGCCCCTCCATGCCTCCCGGACTTATCATAGAGGGTGGACATAAGGCCACTGGCGGGAAAAAGGACTTCGACTGGTTCATCTTCGAACCCGACTATCGTGGCGATGCCACGATAGGCTGGCTCCGCCGCGACGACAAGGCCAGACGATTTCCCGACAGTAATGCCGCAACATAGGCATTCGGCCCGGCGAGGGAGAAGGAGGAGCACAAACGGCCGCCCGCCGCAAAGGGTCAGATGCCGTCCGGCCACTACGCTGGGCCGGCCGGATCTTGGCGCAAACGCGCCACCTTTGCCCCGATCGGCCGCCCGCGCTCCTGGAATGGGGTCTTCAGGAAGAAGACGGGAAAATCAGATCCAGGAGCAAGCAAATGGAATTGCGCAAAGTCGATCCCCGCACGCTTAAGTTCGACCCGAACAATCCTCGCAAGATCGCAGCCAGCGAAGGCGCTGACGCCGCTATGATCGCCAGCATCAAAGAAATCGGTATTCTCCAGCCTCCCACCGTGCGCGAGACAGATGGAAATCTTGTAATCAAGTACGGAGAACGAAGGGTCCGCGCGGTTCTCAAGCTGGAAATCCCCGAGATTCTCGTTCTCGTTCTCAACGAAGACGATCGTATCGGCGACGCCAGCGGCGACTACGACGACGCCACCGACCAGCTTCGTTCACTTTCGGAAAATGTCGTTCGCGCTCCAATGAACCCAGTCGACCTGTGGCGCGCCATCGAAAAACTAACTACGCAGCACTGGACTGAGGCGTCCGTCGCACTCGCGCTCGCCATTCCTGTTCGCGAGGTCAAAAAACTAAAACTCCTTGGCAACGTCCATCCAGCAATCCTGGCCCAGATCGCAGCTGGCGACATGCCCGACGCACAGCATTTGCGCACGATCGCCAGCGCCGCAAGCGAAGATCAGGCATCCGTCTGGAAAAAATTCAAGCCGAAAAAAGGCCACAGCGCGGTATGGTGGGAAGTCGCCCGGGCGCTCGAGAAACGGCGCATCTATGCACGCGTCGCGAAATTTGGCCCCGACGAGGAAGAGGCCTTCGGCATCGTTTGGGAAGAGGATCTGTTCGCCCAAGGCGACGAGGACTGCCGTTACACAACGCAAACCGACGCCTTCTTCGCCGCTCAGCAGGCTTGGATGGAAGCCAACCTGCCGAAGAATGGCGTCCTGTTGTCCCTCGACGACTACGGAAATCCCAAGTTGCCGCGCGACGCGGTAAAAATCTGGACCAAGCCCAAAAAGGGCGATTCGATCGGTTGGAGTATCAATCAACGGGACGGCTCTATCGTCGAGACCATTTTCAATCAGCAAAACTCCAAACCGGGGAACGGGAAATCTGGCGGCGACGAAGCTGGCAATCACGATATCGCACCGGTTGCTAAAACGCGCGCTGAAATCACCCAAAAAGGAACCGAGATCATCGGCGCGCTCCGCACCGCCGCCCTCGAGAAGGCGCTGCTCCAGAATCCCTTTGACGACGTCACTCTCATCGGACTCCTCGTTCTCGCCTTCAGCGCGACGAATGTAAGCATCAGAACTGGCGACTTTTCTTCGGATGATCGCAATAAAGTCATTCGGGAGCTCACCGAAGGCGGCCGACTCACCCAGGATCTCGACATTCTCCGGCGCGGCGCCCGCGATATGCTCGCCAGCTTCCTGTCGTCGCGCCCCGGCATGAACGACAGCGGCGTCGTTGCGCGTCTTGCCGGCGACGCGATCGGCGCCGATCAGCACTTGCCCAATATGGCGACTGAGGAATTCCTCGGCTGCCTGTCGAAGCCCGCGATCGAAAAGGCCGCCGCCAGCCTCAGCGTGCTGCCCCGTCCCCGCGCCAAAGAGACCCGTGCGGCCCTCATCGCCCAGATCGGCCAGGGCGCTTTCGTCCACCCCGCTGCTCACTTCGCGCTCACTGACGCGGAACGCGAGAAATTCGAGCATTCCCTCCGCACCTGCGGACGTTCCGACGATGACAATGACCAGGCCGACGGCGACGCCTCTGAGGACGGCTACGACGAAAGCGCCTCTTCCGCAGTCGCCGGAGACGAGGATGGCGACGCCACCGAACTCGGCGCCGACGAAGGCGCTTCCGCCGATCTGAACGCCTGCGAAGAAGGGCAAGAAGAGGACGATCCGGAATCCTCGTCCGTCGCCTCAGTCGAGCAAGACGACCCCTTCGCCATCGACGCCGACGATCGCGACGAAAACGCGCATCTCTACACGGCGCCTGAGCAACTCCATAACATCCAAAACCCGTCCTCTCCCGCAAGCGCGTGACACGACCAGGTCAACGCTGCCTGACCCATCTTCCTCCAAAACAAAGGCGCGCCCGTTCGCTTTCGGGCGCGCTACGATTCTCCAGCAAACAGGAAACACGAATGATCGACATCGACCAATTGGCTTCCGGAATCGCCAGCAATCTTCTCGAAACCTCTGGCCTCCCTGCCGAGGCCAAAGGCCCCATCCAGGACGCCTTCCGACGTGGACTGCGCCTCGGCCTTTCCATCCGCCAGCCCAGCTTTGACCGCACGACTTCAAATCCCCCGCAGCAGCCAAAGGACTTCGACCCATGGACAACGAAGCACTGAACCGCCTCATCGCCGCGCGCCGCGCCGACGCCGGGCGAATCCAAACAGAAATCGTGATCGCCTGCGAGCGCGCCGCCTGCCGCAGCCGCCGCAAGCGCAATCAGCCCAGCGACTGGAACAAATCCGCCTGGCGCCGCTACATTCTTGCCGCCGCGCAGACGCCGCCGCCCTTCCACGCCAGTCTCCGAAAAATCTACGACCAGATCAACGCCCTCGAGCACCTGGCCCAGGATCCCTCAACGGACCCTCGCCGGTCGCACTCCATTGCGCAGGCCAGGCCATGACGAAATATCGCATCCTCCTCGTCGAAGAACTCGTCCTCAGCGACAGCGCCGAATTCTTCGTCGAATCCGACACGCCCGCCGGCGCCGCCGCCATTCTGATCAAGGCCCGACAGGCAGGTCTCGACGAAGATACCGACACCGTTCATCTCCCCGATGGCCAGCGCGCACAAATCACGCCGCAAAACATCGTCGAAAGCCGCCTCTTCTGTGTGCTCCTCGACGACGCCGGCAATCAGATCGTCGAAATTCCAACCGACCCCGATCTGCACGCAAAGAAAGCCCCCCAACCGGTCGCTCCTCGCGCGCCCGACGAAAACGTCGGCGACGCGCAATGGATCTACGACCCGAGAGAGTGGGACTGCACCTATTCCTGGCGCGATCGAGGGCAACTGGCCGAAGCCGCCGACCTCGCCCTCGGCGAAATCCGCGAATTCGCAAGCCTCATCGACGGCCCCCTCGTCCACGCCGCCCGCATCCCAACGGCCTTCGACGAGGATGGCCCACCCGACGAAACAGAAGTCCAGTGGTTTCGCTCCCGAAGCGAAGCGCAGACCTCTCTCGCGGTCGCATGGGGAAAATCCCCCAATTCCGAATACGCCATCCCCTCGTTCTCGCCCTGGGGACCGATCGAGACCATGCGCTTCATCGCACCGGGCATCTACGCCGCCTCGACGCCCAACCATGGCGGCATCCATCTTTCACCTACGCTCAACGCAGATATGCCGGACGACATGCGCTCGGAGAACGGCTGGTACGAAGAGGACTGGTGCGCCGTTGTGGCGCTTGGATAGTAGAGTTGGAAGGAGAAAACTTTCAACCGGGAGTTCTGGATTCTCCCGTGATCGTGCGGCTTACCGGAGGGGGAAACCCCACAAGGGACCATAGCATGCCGCAGAAGCCGCTGGTGGACCGAAGTTGTGTATGTCCTGGGCGGCGAGATCAAGGCACCCATGGTTAAGCCTGGGTTTGGTTTAAGTTCGAGTCTTCAGGGAAAGTACTTCGCTAGTGGGTTCAACACAAATAACGGGCTCACAGGTGTGCATGCCTAAGCTCTTGCAGTCTGGGCTTGTCTGTCAGACAGACGCGGGCAACCAGATGCACACCCCCATCGCCATTAAGGCGGGCAAGAGGACGAATGAACAGCCTAAAGGTGCCGCAACTACTCCGAGTGTAACTACGGGACACCCTAAACAGGTCCTCGGACCTGCATGGGTGCGGAGGAGCCATAGTAGCCGAATGCCCGGCGTAACTGCCGGGATAGCCCCCTTCGGGGGACGACCAACGTGAAGAAGCTCGGGTAACACCCGCGCGAAGACGCGAAGGAAGGGTGAAGGGCTCCAGTTTGAGAACTCTAACCGTGTGTATGAGATGAGGCACTGCTGATGCAGGCAAATACAGTTCAGAGACGGCTAGAGAGCCTTGCTTCATTGTCTAAGGCAGGGAAGCGCGTGAACGGCCTCTCAAGGCTGCTCCCAACTCGGATCATGATGGATAACTCTGTCAACCGGACCAGGAGCAATCATGGGTCGGCTACGCCGGGCGTGGACGGGGAAACCCTCGATGGCTTGTCCATCGAGCGGATCAACGGCTGGGTCCATCGTATGGCCGACGGGTCTTATCGCGCACAACCGGTCAAACGTGTCTACATACCGAAGGCCAATGGTAAACAGCGGCCGCTCGGTATCCCGACATACGCGGATCGCTTAATCCAGAACGCGCAACGGGAGATACTCCAGAGGATCTATGAGCCGGTCTTTTCGGGCTGGTCGTGTGGATTCCGACCGGGGCGCTCCTGCCATACCGCGCTGGATCAGGTCCAACGTGTGTGGTCAGCTACCAAGTGGTTTGTTGAAGTAGACATAAAAGGCTACTTCGACAACATCGACCACGAGGTGCTGCTCAACCTGCTCCGCAAACGGATCGACGATGAGTCTTTCATCGCCACGATCCGTGCGCAGCTACAGGCGGGCGTGATGGAGCCGCTGAAACGAAAGCCAGTTGAAAAGACCTCAAAGGGTCACCGCTTCAGGCCGACATACAGCGGAACGCCGCAGGGCGGATTGGTCAGTCCGATCCTCGCCAACATCTACCTGCATGAACTCGATATGTTCATGGAGGCCGAAATGGCCGCATTCTTCCGAGGTAAATCCAGACGCACCAACCCGGCCTATCAGAAGGCGGCGAGGCGTGTGGGGGATTGTCGTAAGAAGGTCAGGTTGTTGGACGCGGATGGGAAGGTCGATACTCCCGAACGAGTGAACCTCATCGCGGAACTACGGAAATTGGTCGGGGAAATGAGGACGCTGCCCAGCACCGACCCCATGGACCCAAACTATCGCCGACTGCGCTACGTCCGATATGCTGACGACTTCCTGATTGGAGTCATCGGGTCGAAGGCGGAAGCGTCAGAGATGCTTGCAAAGGTGCGCCGCTTCCTGAAGGACACGCTCAAGCTTGACGTGTCTGAAGAAAAGACGCGCGTCGTTAAGGCATCAGATGGGGCCAGATTTCTCGGCTACGACATCCGGACTAAGGATGGTGTGAAACTCGCAAAGCTACAGATGGATGGCTTCGTCGCTATGAAGCGGACATCTGCCGGGCGGGTCATCCTCACGGTTCCCCACTCTAAAATTGAGGCGTTCTGCAATCGACACGGATACGGCAGCTATCAGCGTGTTCGGGGTATTCACCGCGCGGAAATGGTCAATAGTTCAGACTATGAGATCGTTTCTATCTATAACGCGGAGCTCCGGGGACTGGCGAACTACTACAGGATGGACGGGTACGTCAAATCGCGCCTGAACCGACTCCAGTGGATAGCTTCGGAAAGTCTCTTGAAGACGCTTTCTAGCAAGCACCGGACCAGCGTCGCACGCATGGCGAGACAAATGAAGAGAGGGGACGGACGTCTGGTAGCCAGACACGTCAGGGAGGGCAAGAAACCGCTAGAGGTAGTGGTCTGGAAGCTGAAGGACCTTCGGGACATCGGCAAACCCAGCCCACAGCCGAACGTTGATGCAACACCCCTCGGGGCGCTGCTGGCGTTCTCACGGAATGACGTTACCAGTAGGCTGCAAGTTGGTAAGTGCGAGAATGTTCTCTGCCAGTCACCTCCAGGCACCCCGCTACACGTGCATCACGTGAACGCGCTCGCAAACGTTGGGCAGTCCGACCGGATCGAGTGGCTAAAAGCCGCTCGCGCCCGCAAGACTCGATACCTCTGCGTAAACTGTCACCCGCTGGTCAGAACCACGTCCCGACGACGGGGAGTAAAGTACTCAAATGGAGAGCCGGGTGCGATGAAAGTCGCAAGCCCGGTTCGGGGAGAGGGGGCCTTGCAGCCTACCGAAGGAATAGGATCAGAAGCTCTGATCTGACGCTTTGGGGGTTCCTGGCTACCCTACTCTACCAAATGGTCGTTCGTTGCGCTGAAATATCCAGCACCCTTCCGCGCCCAGACCGGAGTCGACCCGCGGCATCCTTTGAAAACTGCCTATGAATGCGCGCTCGAATGCGCCCACCATTGGTATCCCGACATCGTCGCGCGCTTTCTTAATGAGGATGCCGCGACACGGGCCAACGCCTCAGATCCCTGCGATCATCCGCCATCAACACCCACCTGACTCCCGCGTCTTTTTATTTTTGCGCCACAAGACAAATCCCTCGCCACCCGGCTCCACAAGAACGCGCTTTGCCTTCCGCGTCGAACGGCGAAACCGCCAAGTGCGCAAACCTATGAGAGACCGCCGTGTCTGCCTATCATGACGTTACGGAGAGACACAATGAGCCACTTCAACGTAGTTCTCTTAGACGCCAATGGCTACGATCTCAGCAGTGATCTAGTTGAAGGCCTCACCCCCGCTAAGGAACGCGCTAAATACCTTCTCTCTGATGTTTACGCCAGGCATTGTGCAACAACGCATCGCGCCCTCAACACTTATAAGGTTGAAGTGCGGCCGGAAGACTCCAGCGAATGCTTGTACGACTTCTTCCGAGAGGAGGACTAAGGCATGGGAAAGCGTTGTGGCCCCGACCGCGCGCACCGGAAAATCAGCTTCCCTCGCTCTATGGATCACGTCGAAGTTGACGAAACTTGGATTGACGGCGCGACGCGCTGAGAGGGTCGCAGCGTTCATGAGTAGCAGCATCCTACGGCTAGCCGTCATGGATGAAACCCCGATAAAAATGGTACCTCAAAGGAGATATTGATGATACGCCAATACCACGCACACACCCGCCGCCAGGGCGGCGACAACCCTTATGGCGTCGGCGTCATTTCGATCGGCTCGATCTACTACCTCCAGGACGACTATTACTGGCGCGATCGATTCCGAGGCAGCCCGACTTGCCGCAACCCCTGGATCGTCGAAGCCTTCCTCAACGGGACTATGGGCGCCGCCCGCCGAAACCCGACCTCGGGACAATGGGAATCCTGTTTCATCAGCGGACGTTCCGACATGGCCGTCGTCCGTTCGCTTCGCGACGGCCGCCGCGCCACCGTCGCCGTCCGCGTCCTGATCCTTCATGACGATAACGCGCTATGGGCCGAGCCCACGACATACCCCAGCTTGCCTTCGCCCCGCGCCGGCGACTCCACGCCAGCGGCATCCGCCACTCCGCACCCCTCCGCGCCTCCCGCCGCGCCTGTCTGTGAGGCTGCCTGACCGTCACTCCTCGGCATCCAGCTCCCACGAACCATTGCCCGCCCCAAGGCGCCGATGGCGACCCTGAACGCTTCTAACCTTGCCTCCAACCCATGCCGACCGAGCCTCCATAAGCTCATCGGAGTTCGCGGTCGCGACGCTCTCCTGAAGCCCCGCCAGCACGCGACTTTGGGCGCCGCCCGATCCGGCTTCCCCCAAAATCACTATTCCAACTCCGGCGATCGCGCCGCCCAAGGCGATCGCGCCTAAAATCATCGTCGCGATCGACCCCGCCAACCTCGCGGCGATCCGCACATACCGCACGCATCCGCGCGCAAGACTCCGCCGCGCACCCTTCTTCACCATCATAACCTCCAGACCACGCGAGAACGCTCTCGCCGGCCTTCGAGCCTGATCGCGCAAAAAGCGAACGCGAAGGCTCTCATCGACCTTTTTCACCGATTGCCCGAACCACTCCGACTCCGCATCGAGCTCAGGATTCCTACTCATGCCCGCAATGAACCTCCGTCAGATCGCCGCCGAAATGAAGCGCTGCTACGACCGCGCACCGTCCGGGCGCGAATGCTTGGCCTGGTGGCATTTCGTGGACGCTTGCCGCCTCCACTATCGCACCGAGCCGCAAAGCGACCGTGCCGAAAGGTTTTATCCGCCGACATGGTTCGCCGTCGTCTGGCTCGCCGTCGCGAAAGGCGAAAGCCCCGACTATCACCCTGAAACCGGCCAATGGCGCGGCGTTCCCTGCATCTGACGCCTTCCCCCGCGGTTCCTCCCGATCCCGAGGAACCGCGCTCACCCCGCTTCACAATGGAGAAACCCAATGGCCACCGGCACCATCAAGACCACCAAAATCGACGAATTGAAGTTCGACGCTAACGGCGCCGTCGTCGCCGAATGCTTCACAATCGATTTCGAAAAGACACCCGAGAGGCGCTTCGACGAGAAAAATCTCGCCGGCATCGAGCGCGCTCTGGCCGATTTCGCCAGAGATCTCGCAAACGAACAGCATTGCTACCGCCTCCGCGTCCGCCTGGACGCCGGCGTCCGCGCGCCGAACGGCTTCAATCGCCTTTCCAACATGCGCAACAGCTCTCTCAACATGCGGATCAATACCGAGAAAGCGAAAACAAGGGAACACGCCTGATGACCCGCGCCGCTTTCCTTCAGCACTACGAAGCCCTTCTCGAAAGCAAATATCCCTGGGCCGCCAGCCCTGAAAAACGAGCAGGCTTCATGGCTAAAATCACGAATACGCTCGATCGCGACAGGGGCGGCGGCCCATGGAATCCTGATGCGCCGACAACTGTCGAGGCGTGGCGCGCCATAGGCGGCAGCGGCAAGCCCACGATGAAGGCCCTTCGCGCTCTTCCCCATTGACATTCGACAGATAAGACTTCCCTCGCCAGAAAGAACCCGAGAGGAGGTCCAATGCACCTCTCCGGGCCGGCTCGGAAGGTGCCCTCCGCCTTGGCGGAGCCGTCGGCCGAGGCAAGTCAAAGAGGATCCGGGCTTCCGCAGCGAGGCGGCCGGATTGAGTATTGCGAAGGGCGCCGGGCTGATGGCCAGCTCCGGCGCCCCGCTTGGACGTACCCTTCGGTCAATGGCCGCCTTTAACACCGGTTACTTTGGCCAGCGTGGCAGACATGGATGGGCGCCTCTGTTAGCCCGCCGCGCCGAGAGTCATTCCCAACACCCGTTTCACTTATTCGCAAGTAACCGACAGCCCGGGCCTCAGGAAGCACACATCTGTGTTTACCGGAAGTGCAATAATTTCGTCGTGTTTTCCGCCGTAATGACAGACAAGACGCAGCGGTCGCTCGGCCTTCTTAAGATTATGCCATCCTTGTTCGATGAGAGAATTCGGCCATTGAGCGTTAGGCTTCAATGACTCAGTATCCGGAGCAAGCAGCCCCGGTGGATTGTGCGACCCCTCGATAAGAGAAATCCCGGTCAATCCCGGTTTGCAAAGATCCCCCGCAAATGCCCCATGCGATAACATTCCAAGACCCACAGCAAGCGGGATTTTAAGCATGCGAAACAACATAAAATTTACTCCCTGATTCGTAAGAATTCGTTGTCGTCCAGTTTATATGCCGTTGCGTAGCAACCTGCCCGCTCCACTGATCTTCAACAATAATTCCCGTGGCGTCCTGCCCAAGATAAATTGCCGCATGAGACTGACCAACGGTATTGGTATACGTCCCATCTGACCCGAATGTTGCTATCACTGTCCCGGCCGCCAGATTGGTGTTCCCTTGCACCACATCGCCCGGCGTCCATGTTGAAGTCAGGCCAACGTCGGAAGTTGCCTGGACCAGCGCTACGCACTGCCCACTTCCTACACTTTGCCCAAGCATGCTGGAATAATCCGTCGCCACGGTCGCCCCGGCGACACCGCTCCCCGTCCCGCTATATCCCCCCGTCGTACTACTCGTATCCGTCGCGCCTGTGACCGCCCCCGTATCAGTCGTCCCTCCTTGCGGAAAAGAAAACGACGGGCCGTAAGGCTCCTGAAATGTCGGTTTGACCTGCACTGGCAGGCCTGACGGCATCACTGCTTGAGGATTGCCGGCAAAGGAGACGCTCAGCCCCGGCCACCATGACAAACCAAGTACGATGGACGACGTCGCCCAAGCGATCCGCCGGCGTCGATCCCTTTTTCGTAAAACCTCCGCAGATCCGGCGCTTCCGCCAGTCTCAGATCCTTCGCGCTGCCGGGCGCGCGCCCCGAAAATGTTTCGCAAAACGTCACCTCCTTCAAAGAAGGCCTCAAATCTTGCGAACCCCGACGCGAACGCGAACTCTCTTTTCGAAGAAAAACGAAAAATCTTCGCCTCGTATTTGATTGCCGCGCCGTCAGCGGGCACCGGCGCTCGGAGCCGCCGCCCCAAAGAACAGTTCGGTCGCCGCTGCCTCGACATCGAACGGACGCCATTCTTCCCCGCACTTCGCCATCCGAATTGCCCGCGCCGCGCCAAACGCCTCTTGAGTCGCGACATACGCGTCGATCAGAAACTCGGCCGCCTCGGTCGCCCGCCGGTTCGACGCATCCTCGAGCGGCGAAAGCCAATAGCCTCCCCGCCCCTGCGCGTTAACGAATGCCTCCGCTGCATCGTCGGAAACGGCCGCCGCCTTGTGCGCCGCCCGGCACGCCACGACCGCGTGCTCGACCAGCGGCTTCAGGAGACCGTCAAGCGCCGCCGCCCGCTCTTCGCGCGAAGCGGGCCATTCGCCAGACGCGATCCTCTCGGCCATTTTGCGATCGGCCTCGCCTCGAATTCCGCCCGAGGGCTCATCAAGCCCGAACGCCTCCGCCACGAGGCTTATTTCCCGCAAATCGGGCGCAATGTCGCGGAGCAAATCGAGCGACGGCTTCGCCCGCTGCTCAACCGGAAATCTCACCACATTCGTCGTGCCAGCCATCAATGCGATCCGCATAATCAGTCCCTCCGAACAAACGAAGAACCTGTAACAGGCGCGCGGTTGAAATGCAAGCGCAACATATTGAAGATAAAGGTCTTTCTGTCCGCCTAAGGGCTTTCTTGCCGAGAGGGCCGCCGCAGATCGCCATCGCTCGGCGATATCGCGGCCGCCGCCGAAGCGTTCGATCGCCGGCAGGCACGCCGGCTCAGGCCTTCTTCTCCCGCCAATCCTTTTCCTTTCGGCGAAACGCGCCCCCCGAGCGGACGACAGGCGGTCCTTCGCCCCAACGCCATCCCAGGGCGAACCGCGCAGGGTGGGCAGGGCGCCGAAACCGCGCTCTTTCTCCCCCGTCAGGGCGGGCGGGGCGATCCGGCCAGCCCCGCGCCAAGCATCGATCGCTCTCGGGGAAAGGAGTTTCGGCGCCGACGATAGAGACCACCGGCTTCATGCGGGGCGCACGGACGCCCTTTCATTCAGGGCATCGTCGGAGGCCAAATCTCAGGCGCTTTCCAAGAATTGCGGGCCGCCGAAATAGCTGGACGAAACCGAGGGCGCGCGACAATCTTCAAACAGCTGCCTGAGCGCGCGAACGTCGGCCAACGATCTGGGACCAGGCCCTGCCGCGCGTGGCTCGGCGCAAGCAAGGCGCGTTCGAGACGCCTCCTTAGCCATTGATCATCCGGTTTTTTTCAAAATCGCGCGGTCCCGCCTGTTGTGCCCGAAGCCAGCGCATCCCCTCGGTTTGGTGCGGCCTAGCCGGGCCAACCGCGCCCGCAACGGCTCCAGCCAGTGATTTTCCCCTTCGGCTCCGCCGAATTCCTCGCGAGACAAAATCGCCGTCCTCCGCCGTCCTCCACTTCGTTCCGGCCCACGCTGCCGCCCGAAGGCGGCAGTCCAGGGTGCGAACGCGGTTTCTGGCCCGGCTTTTTTAGCCGCACCGAGGGGAACGCGCTGGCATCGAGCCAGCGGCCCCCGGCGCTCTGAAAAAGGATCGAGATCATGGCTAACAAACGCCCTGGAACCGCTGCTCCCGCCAAATCCGCAAAGCCCGCGAAGGCCACCGTCACAATCGAGATTGCCCGCCTCCTTTGCCCCGCCCCGCGCGTTGCTGAGAACATCGCGAACACCTTCGGTCTCTCGGTCCCTGATTTCGATGGCATCCGCGAGTCTCACGAGAGCGCCCTCCGCAAGATGTGGCACTCTTTCGACGACGCCCTGAATGAAAGGGCCACCATGATGCACTTCCAGCGCATCACCGGTTCGCTGGTCTCATCCGCAGTTGGCGCCGGCCGCTTCTATTCCGAGAAAGTCTCGGCCGCCAGGGATCTGACCTCCAGTCTCGCCAACGACCACCGCGACGAGGATCGCGACGCCCCCGTGGGTTTCGACAGCAAGGCCCAACGCGCCCGCGAGTTCGCCGCCGACATGGCGATGCAGGCCTACGCTCTGCTCGCCGCCGCCGAGGGAGCGGTCACCGCGTACCAGGAAATCACCGGCGAGGAATGGAAAGCCTACCAGGCGCCGACCCAGAGCCCTGTGACGGTCGAACGCCGCTCCGCCGCCGCCGAGGTGAACGCTTTCACCGCCTGATGCTCTGGGGGGGCCACCCGGTCCCCGCCAACTCCCTCGCAGGCGAACTCCAGAACTCTTATCCGCAAAGGATCTTCCCAATGATCGATTTCAGCACACTTCCACGCCCCAAAAGCGCGGCCGAGCGCCAGCGCGACGAAGACCAGCGCGTCGCCCGCCAGGTCGCGGACGACCTGAAACGCCGTCGCGAGTGGAGCGGCGCAACCGTCGACTTGATTCTCATCGAGGACTCCAGCCGGCGATTGACCGCATCGGGCGGCATCGCGCTTCATCTCCGTGGAGCGCGCGATAATGGCAGCCCTCTCGCTGTCACGTGGTTTGCTCCCGATCACTACACCAAAGAGGAAATCAAAAACATACATCACGAGCTCACCGAAGGCTCCCGCCTAACAATCGAAGGCTATTGGGGATCTTCGAAAGCAGACGCCAGAGCGCGCGCAACTTTCGTCGCCCAAGTTATCCAAATCGGCGACGGGCCCAGAACGCCGTGAAGGCATCCCCGAAACGCGAGAAGGGCGAGCCGCCCACACGAGAGTGTCGCACTTTGGCGCCGAAGGCGTCCCGGGGACGAAAGCAATGTCGAGCAGACGCTCGCTTAAACGCGCAAGGTGCTCGCTCGCCGAGCCCTCGACGATGTCGATGGCGATCGCCGGATGCGTTTCGCGATAGGCGCGAAGCAGCTCGCGCACAAATCCGCCGGAGAGCGACGACAGGATCCCGATCCGTAATGCTCCCTCGGCGCCGCGCCCCGCGTTGGCGGCGCCCTTCACGGCGTGATCGATCTCGGCCAGCGCCGAACGCGACCGGTCGAGAAACCAGCGCGCGGCTTCTGTCAGCCGGATGCCGCTCGCGTCGCGCTCGAACAGGAAAACGCTGAGCTTATCCTTCAGATCCCGCACCCGCCGGCTGACCGTGAATTGCCGGACGCCGAGAACCTGGGCCGCGCGGCTGAAGCTGAGATGCTCGGCGACCATAAGCGCCTGGGAAATCGACACGAGTGTGACCATGCGCCAACCTCCGGGTGAAAGGTGACGGCAAGCGTCATCCGAGCGGGCGGGCGCAACATTTTTTTCGGCAAAATAGCGGCGATGCTTCCTCCGCTTAGCTCTCTTGGAGGCCAATATTTTGACAAAGATTCCAACGGGAATTTGTCGCTCGTGGAAGCGCCTGGGTGGAATGCCGAATCAACAGTGCATACGGAGCGGACTCCCCGATGGCTTCCTCGTTCGGTAGGTTTTTTGGACCCTTCTAAACAGGCGCCCTACAACCTCGCGAGGATAAAGTTCTGGTCGCGCCGGAGAAGTCGATACAAATTTCTGTTGTCGCGAGCGTAGTTGGAAGATCGCCACTGCCAAGCGGCGCTCACAGGAGCTATGGGCTGTTAGCGGGAAGAAATTTTTGTGAGCAAGAATACAGCTGCGTATAGAACGGGCGCGCGTTGGCGCGGGAACTCGGATCGGACATCCGTGACAAAATAGAAAGGGCGCTGGACAATTTCCCTTGATTTCAGAAAACCTTATCCGTTGACCATTCGAATTCATCTCCTTGTTGGGTAACAATCTGTTTGACACGCTCGGATCGGCTACGTTAAATATGCTATGTATTTTAGTATATTTCACTAAAGAAACGGAATTCCGGTGGCTGAGATCGGAGCGCTACTTATTTGGACACGGTCGCATTTCGCGGCGCGCCCTCGCGGAAACGCGATTATGAGCCCGTCGCGACTGTGGCATACTGCAGAGGGTGGGGATCAGGCAATCCTGCGTCCGGCGGGACTTAAAGGAGCTTTTGCCTACCGGGACATCCCTTTCTTAGACTCCCCACCCGCGCGGATCGCAACCGAAGTTCTCGCACAGCCAAAAAGCGAGGCGAATTGGCGTGACGTGGACACGGAACATCTCACTTCCAACGGCGTAGTTTGTCGGAGCCGTCCAGTGGCGCGGCCGCGCGACGCGCGGCAGTCGGCTGCGTGCGACAATCGATCGCAGCGGTCTCTCCCCTTGCTCGCGCGACGAAAGGCGGCCCGAATCGCGTTATGTCCCAAATCTGGCGAGGCTTGGGTTCGCGTCTTCATCCCTCATCTGAGGCGCAAGTTGCGCGGCGATGTGGAAGATGCGCAAAGCGTCAACGTCCTCGATAAATTGACGAGCCGCAAGGGGGCGCCCCGGCGCTTCGCGCATCGCTTCGGCAAGCCCGCGCAATGCGCTTCGCCCGCCGAGATCGCGCCTCTGCGTGCCATGGTTCAGGGCGAATTGGTGCGGGGTGTCATAAACACGTCGTCACTAGGTCCCAACATGCTGCGGCTTAGGTCGAGGGACATCCGCCGATGAATTTCGCACTGATTTTGGCGGCGGTTCACATCGTCCACAATCCCTCGACATTGCTGTTTCCTATGCCCGTCACTCGGCCTCGCCGGTTGATCAAGTCATCGCCTATGTGGCTGACCCCGCTGCGAGTAGCACAGGCAGTGAGCGGCGCATCCGTGAATTCAGGCGCCATGACTGCAAACTCGACGCCGATGACGCCTGACCCCCAACGCTGTCAATCAGGCGCTGCCGGACGGATCGTCGATCGATGGCGAGACGACCTACATGGCGACGGGCGGAAAGACCGGCGCCGCGGCGACCGTGACGCTCACCCCGGCGGCATTGCGGCGCAATCGGCCCGCTTTTCCGCAAGCGCGCGCACCGGCCCATCGACCTCGCGCCGCCGCAGATGCACGTGGCCTCCGTCGCGGGAATGGATGAATAATGCCGATCTACCGCTCTCATTTAGAAAAATTTACTCTACATTGCTGTATAATTGACTCGCCTCGGACCGGAAGCTTTGCTACACTACATTATCGCCGTCGCTATTGTTGCACGGATGTATCGCGTGCGCGAGTGATGACCTCCAGGAAGAACGGGTAATCCGGGGTAACGACAAACAAGCCAAGCGGCGACGAACGTAGGTGAGTGGAGCTTAGCGTTTGGCGAGACGCTGCAGACGATGTCAAAAAAGATAGGTGATTGAAGCTTGCGCACGAAGCGCTTGTGACGAAGGCCGCGCCACCGCAAGGGGGGGTAAGCGGAATTTGGCTTTGTATTTAATGGGATGCCGCTATGAGCGAAGTTTTCCCCGTTGTCACGCGGCGATTCGTTCTCCGGTTCAATGGGCCGGTTCGTGGCGGGCGCAACTCGTGCTCTCGTCATTTCAAAGACGTCCGGTCGCAGTCAAATACCGCTTGGTTTCTTGGAGCCCGTCGCGATGTCGGCTGAAGCGCAATCTCTAGCCATATTTGCTCTCAGTATTACATGCTTAATTGTTTTTTTGATTATTAACGTAAAGATGATCAAACGACATGTTGATAAGTGGAATAGCAATTGGACCATGTTCTTCATCATGAGTCTTGGACGATTTGGAAGAGCGCAGCAGGAATATTGGAAAAGCAAAGGATTTTCAGAAACTGATGCAAATGTCATTATCAAGTACTCAACCTTATGTTATTCAGAAATAATTGTCTCCGTGCTAGCTATTTTCGCTGCCTTTATAATAGTTGGTCAATATAGGTAGTTTTTGGGAGGTGAGCTATGACCGATACGGCAGGCCGGTTCGCCGGCTTTTCTTTTACGATCGCTCCGGGGTTCCCTGGGTTTGCGATGGCGGGAGCGTCTGTAACGATTTACCCAAAGCAAAGCCCTTTTTTGACGGTCAGCGGCATACTTGGTATTGGGCCGGCCGTTGACGGTTTTGGCAAGCCTGTCGCGCTAGAGGAGGTTTTTTTAGTTCGTGGGGCTACGATCGCTGACACACTTGGCAAAGGGTATACTGGGAATATTTCGGCTGGCGGCACGGTGACTGGGAATTTTGGTAGTTCGGGCAAGTTGGTCTCGATAGGAGGGGGTGTGAGTGGATCAATTGGGGTCAGCGGCGCCTCCACTTACACATTATCGAGTGATCAAATTCTTCGGATTCTCGGCGGGAATCCCTACGCAGGTTCTAATGGCATAGCCGCGGAATACGCCGCCGCAGGAATCGATGCGTCATTCGCTGGAATTAATCCGAGTTCAGGTATTCCCTTATCGAGTGATGCTGCGACATCGGCGCCTCAAATTAATTTCTCATTAAGCTACGCACATGATCAATCGAATGGCGGGGCGCTTTCGAATTTCTCGCTTGGCGCGTTTAGCCAGCCATCGGGTGGCGTGAGTTCTCTCGACGGCGCCGCAAACAAGAGCCCCGGCGTGGGGTACTTCCCCTACAACGCGTTCCTCACCGAGGGCTCACAGCCATCGGCCCCGGGCGCGGTGGGTCAGGGGCCGACGGGCGCGTTCGGCGCCCCCGCCGGTGGCCTCGGCGGCGCCTATTCGGCCCCGTGGTCCGGCGTCCAAAATCCGTTTCCACTCATTCAAAGCCCGAACAACTTCGGCAATCCGACTGACGTCTTGAACGGTATTTATGGAGCGCCCAATCCAGGCGTCGTTCCGTTGGACACCGGGAGCCAGACGCCTGCGGGCGGAGCGCCAGCGGCGCCCTCATACGATGGAGGCGACCCGGGTGGGGTCTCCGGCTATTTGACGACGACTCCGCCCTCCGGCAGCGGCGGCTCTGTAAGCTACGCCGACCCAGGTGGCTCAGGGGGGGCAAGCGGCGGCGCCGGCAGTGGGTCGGATCAATCCGCTAACGGCGGCGATACAAGCGGCGGCTCCGGCAATTGGCAATCATTGTTCGACTGGAACAATTGGGCCGGCCTGGACAACTTCGGCCTCAGCTACCCCTCGGGGGACCCCAGCCTCGGCAACGACCAGAATGCCCCTATTGTGCTGGACCTGACCGGCAAGGGCATCAAGATCACGCAGGAAATCTCGTCGAACAAATTCTTCGACATGGCCGGCGATGGTTACCAGCATCAGACGGCTTGGGCAGGCGCAGGCAACGCGGTGCTGTTCTACGATCCGAGCGGCCAGGGCGCCCTCACGCGCGCGAACCAGGTGGTGTTCACCGATTGGGACCCGAGCGCCAAGAACGACATGCAGGCGCTCAAGGATGTCTTCGACACCAATCATGACGGCAAGCTCGATGCGGGCGATGCAGCCTACGCCAACTTTTTCCTCCAGGTCACCAACGCGAATGGCACGACCTCGGTCGAAACCCTGGCGCAAGCCGGGATCGCCTCAATCAATCTGACGCCTAACGCCGTCAACCAGGCGCTGCCGGACGGGTCGTCGATCGACGGCGAGACCACCTACACGACGACGGCCGGAAAGACCGGCGCGGCCGCGACCGTGACGCTCGCCGCCGACGCCAACGGCTATTCGCTCGCCTCGACCACGACAACCAACGCGGACGGCTCAACCACGATCGATAATGTCGCGAGCTATGCTTCAGGCGGGGTCGCCTTCGAGCGAATTCTCAACACCAGCGCCGGCGGATCGTCGAAGACGCTGACCACCCTGAACGCCGGCGGCAATGTCGAAACCATCCAGACCGACGCCACGGTGACCAACGCCGATGGCTCGACGACCGAGACGCTGACCAATTATAAATACGGTTCCATCTCCAGCTCAAATCGCTCCGGGGCGCCCGGCTCATCTGTCTCGACCGCCGGCGCGGAAAAGCTCAATTCGACCCAGACCACTGTCTCCAGCAGCGGCGGCGTGACGACCACCACAATCCTGCGCGACCAACTCGGCGGCGGCTGGACGACGCAGAAGGAGGTCGATACGACGAACGCCGATGGTTCATCGTCGATCGTGGTGTCCAATCTCAATCCCGATGGCTCGGCCAGCCAGGTGACGACGACCAATGTCTCGGCGAACGGGCTGACCCGCACGACGACGAGCCTCGTCGACGGAATCGCAGCGGATTCGACGGCGTCGACCGACGCCACGGTGTGGACGACGGTCGGCGCGGTCGGGACCGAGACAGTGACCGACACCGCAGGCACGAGCACCGTGTCGATCGCCACGACGCAGATCAGCAATAATGGCCAGACCCGCGTGACATCGAGCAGCCTCGACGGCAGCGGGACAATCGACCGCGTCTCGTCCTCGACGGCGACGAACAACGCCGACGGCTCGACCACAGTGTTGCAGACCGACGCCGCCAATAACGGCGCATTGATCGACGCACTCTCGACGACGACAAGCGCAAATGGCTTGACCGTGACCACCAAATCCGATCCCAACGGGGCCGGGACGACGAGCGCGCCGAGCTGGGCTCAGACGGAGATTAACGCGACCACACTCTATACGAGCGGAACCTGGTCGCGCTCCGTAACCGACTCGGTCACGAGCAGCAACGGAACCCTGCGATCAACCAGCACGACCCAGTACGGGGCCGACGGCGTGTCCAAGACGGTCGTGACCGACAACACCGGCGACGGATCGAATGATCATACCGAGACGGTGTCGCTGGCGAGCGGCGTCACCACGGACACGGTCAAGAATTTGAGCGGTAACGGGACGCTGGTCAACGAAACGGTCACCTCAACCGCAGCCGGCGGCCTGTCGACGACGACCTCCGTCGATTCGACCGGCGCGACGGGAACTGGCGGCGCGCCGATCTTCGATCATGTCACGAATGACGTGACGGTCAAGAACAGCGACGGGTCGTCGACCGAAACGATCACGGAGACCGGCACGGCGGGCGCGCTGATCGCCAAGAGCCAAATTCTGATTAGCGCGAATGGACTGACGAAGACGACCTACGAGGACTTTACCGGACCGATCGGGGTCGCCGACGGGAGCTGGGACAGCGAGACGGTCGACGCCACGACCGTCAACGCCGATAACAGCCTGAGCGAGACGACGACGACCTACGACGGTCACAGCAACATTCTCGAAACCGTCGTCAAGGCGACGTCGGCCGACCGCAAGACCGTGACGACGACGACGACCCTTGGGACGACAAACCTCTTTAAGACGGTCGAGACCGTCGCAACGCAGGCGAAGGGCTCGGTCGTCGATACGACGACCCAGTTCGACAAGAACGGCGACGTCCTCGGGGCTACGGTCAAAACGGTCAGCGCCGATGGCTTGACCAAGACGACCCAGCAGGACATCCAGGGACAAACCGCGGCGACTTACGCGGCGAGCGGATTGGCGTTCGATTCGACGACAACGAGCACCACGGTCATCAACGCGGACGGCAGCCGAACCGAAACGGTCAATGCGACGAGCCAGAACGGCGCGTTGCTGTCGACGAGCCAGACGACGAGCAGCGCCAACGGATTGACCGCAACGACAACGTCAAACCCCTACGCGACGGCGCATTACGCTACGAAGACGACGGACGTCACGACCTATAATAGCGACGGCAGCCTGACGAAGACCGTCAGCGCTTACAATTACAATAACGCGCTTATCGATCAAACCACGACGACGCTGAGCGGAAACGGCTTGTCCCGCACGACAGCGCATAATTATGACGGCGCCGGTGTCGAACAATCGACCACCGATGTGATAACCGTCGGCTCGGATGGCAGCCGGACCGAAGTCGTCACTGACTATACTGGCGGCGCGAACGGAACGGTGCGCGACGTCACCACGACGACTTCGGGCGTCATCGTGTCCGGAATCGGGCAAGAGACGACGATTACCCGGCAATCGGCCGGTTCAGTCCCGACCTATAGCGTCGAGGTGCTGGCGCCTCTCGCCAACGGGACGGAGCAAGACACCACGCAATATTACGCGACGCAGGGCGGAGCGCTGCTGCGTCGAACGATGACGGCGACGAGCGCCAACGGCCTCGAAAAGGATAGCTACACCGCGCTCAATGGCGACGCCTCGTGGGATTTCTGGACGAACGATTCGACGGCGATCAATTCCGACGGCAGCAAGACCCGGACGGTCGCGAACTACAACAAGACAGGATTGCTGAGCGAAGAGGTCGTCAAGACTTCCGCCAATGGGCTTTGGACGACGACACAGGTTGACGCCAATGGAGCGACCAGCTCAGGGGCGCCGGTCTTCAACCTGACGACGACCGACGATACGGTTCTCAATAGCGACGGAAGCCGCGCCGAGACAGTGACCAACGCGTCCGCGAGCGGCGCGACGATTTCACAGCTCGTGAAGACGACGAGCGCCGACGGGCAGACGGTGACGACGCAGCGATACCTCGACGCAACGGGAACGATCGGCAACGTCGACCAGACGGAGACCGTGCAGACCCAGGCTAACGGTTCGGTTGTCGATACCGTCGCCAGCACGAATGCCGCGAGTCAGTCGCTCGGAACGATCACGACGACGACAAGCGGCAACGGACTGAACAAAACCAAGACCTATACGAACGGCAGCGGAGCGACGGTCGATAGCCAGAGCGATGCGACAACCTACGACTCCAACGGCGACGGCGGGACGCTGGAGGATTTCGAGGACGCCGATGTGGTCGGGTCGACGACGCTCAAAACCTCGGTCAAGACCCAAACCGCCGGGAATGGGCAGTCCCGCGCGACGACGATGACGCTAACCGGTGCGCTCGCCTTGCTGCCGGCGTCAAGCTTCTCCGATGTCGTGAACGCCGCCACATCCATCGCCGATACCGGCGTTATCACGAAAACGATCACGGACAAGATCAACGGATCTACGACCGCAGCCGACACAACGACGGTCGTCACGTCAGCGAACGGTCTGTCGACGACCAGCTCGACAACCCTGGCAGGCGGCGCGAGCGCTTTCCTTGTTTCTCAGGCCACGACCAATACCGACGGCTCGACGACCTCCGCGACGACAGAGTATGATCCCGCGGCGCTATCGCTTTTGTTAGAACAGACGACGGTTAACACAAGTTGGGATGGGCGCACGGTTTCATCGACGAAGCAGTCTGCCTATGACGGCGTCAATCAATCGATCACCATTACGTACATGGCTGGCGCTCGCCAGGGCACGGCCACGTACACGCCGACCTTCAACACCGCGTATGATGTCGAAACGAATACTTACGTCGTAAATGCGGACGGATCTACGACCGACACACGTGTGGGAACAGGTTCCTTCAACGCCCCGGGCTACAAGCAGGTCGAAACTGTCGTTACGAATGCCGACGCCAGCCAAACAACGACTATTTTGAACTATGACGCATCCGGCGCCCTGACGGGCCAGACGGTTGGAACCGTCTCGGGCAATGGCCTCGTCGAAGGGCTTGCTTTCGATACGACAGGCCATGAGACGCTCGCCAATCTGGACGCCGCCGCCGCCGCGCTCGTGAGCGGTGCGGCGTTGCCGACGAATCTCCTGTCGACAGATATCGTCGGTCTCGACTCGGTCGTCCTGAATCCGGACGGCAGCAAGACCACCACTGTGGAGACCGGCTACGGCGGAAGCTTATCTAATTTACGCACGGAGTCCGTCACGACGACCAGCGCCAATGGGCTGGTCACGACAAAAAAGATCGACAACAACGGCAACGGCGTCTTCGCGCAGGTGGACACGACCACGATCGCCCCGGACGGATCGAAGACCCAGGTGTTCGCTTATTACGGAGACACGCCGTCGACCAGCTCGACGTTGCTTGGCACGGATACGTATACGACAAGCGCCAATGGCCTCGTTACTACGATGACGACGTCGACCGGCATAACGGATACGACCGCCACCTTCGCGAATTCCAACGGCAGCTATGAGTTCTCGCGCAACGTCGTTGCGGGTTCATTTGGGCTGCGCGCCGGTTGGAGCGCCGCCTGGTCGAAGCATATGATCGACGCAGCCGGAATGGACACCTGGACCTGGGGCAACAGCAGCAGTTCGCAAACGATCACAATAAATGTAAAGACGGAAGCGCGGGACGTCGCTATCGCAAACGAACTGTTCCAGACGTTGCTTGGCCACGCAATGAACGATGTGCAGGTCCAGGATAGCGGGCAGTATATCGCCAATGGCGTCTTCAACAGGGTAAAACAGGCGTATGATATCACCGCATCGTCGACAGAATACGCCCAGAACTACTATATTTTGTTTAACGACAAGGGAACGACGACCAGCTTAAAGCAAGGCTATAACGTCATTGCGGCGCTGGAGAATGCGTTGGGGCGCCTCCCTACGGCCGAGGAAATGGCGACATTCGGCTCTTATATGACCGTCGCAAATTCTGGCCATATGGACAGCGCCGCCTACGATCTCGCCACAGCCGCGGTGGCGATCGCGCAATACGCGTCCGAAACCAATGCAGCGAACAGCGTCAAGAACGCCGACGCCAACGCGAACCAGTTGGCGACGACCAACGTCATTTCAAGCTCGAACCAGCCGCTGGTTGCGACATCGCCGACCTGGATCAATCCGGCTGAGAACGCCGTCCAGATTGGGACCGCGGGGACTTACAGCGAGTCCAACCAATTCATCGTCGACGCCAACGCATCGACGGCGCAGGGCGTCACGGCCACTATCAACGGAAACGACGACGTAATCGTCGCTTTCAACGGCAGCAACCTGACCGTTTCTGGGTATAACGACTCCATCGACGTTTCCAACGCCACGGCCACCGTTACGGCGTCCGGCGCGTCGATTATGGTGGAATCCGGAGCGAACGTCACGGCGTCAGGCAACAACGATCAAATTGCGCAGGTTGGGCCGACAGAACTCACCCTGAGCTCAGGAACTGGCGACTCGATTTACGTCGGGACCGGCAATAAGGCCTCGTCCCCAGACTACACGGCGTCCTATTCGACGACGAACGCGTCGAACGCAACGATTACGCTCGCCGCCGGCATCACGGACGTCGTCAGCGGATCTGGCGACGTCATCAACATAGCGAATGGCGACTCTCTGACAGCGTCCCAGGCGACGATCAACGTGGGCGCCGGCTCCACGGCGACGGTTAGCGGAACCAACGACAACTTCGTCTTCAAGCCTGCGTTCGGTCAGGAGGTGATAAATGGCTTTGGCTCGACCGATTCGATAAGCTTGAGTGCAAGCGATTTTGCAAACTGGTCAGCGCTGCTCAGTCACACGGCGCAGTCCGGGGCGAATACGGTTATTACGCTTGACCCATCTGACACTATAACTTTGGCTGGCGTGACCGCATCAAGCTTGCAAGCGTCCCAGTTCCATTTTGTTTAAATGACGCGCGGGCGCGAGCCGCATCCGAAAGAAACGAGATGACCGTCGCCGACCCCACGGAGGGCGCTCCCCTGCTCGTGGACTCCGGATTTGCGGCCCTTTCCGGGATCGCCGCCTATTACAGGGTTCCCTCCGATCCAGCCGACCTTCGCCACAAGCTCGCATTGGGCGAAGAGCTGACCCAGTTCGAGGATCTGCTGCGCGCCGCGCATCTTCTCGGGTTCAAAGCCAGGATCGTCTCGCGGCTGACGCGCGAGCGACTCGGGAACCTGCCAGCTCCGGCGATCGTGCGCCTCCGGGATGGTCAATTCAACGTTTTGGGCGGCCAGACGCCGGCGAAAAGCTACAGGACCGTCGACCCGATAACGCGACAATATCGCGAGACGTCGCTCGACGGTCTCTACGACATCATCGAGCCGACCGCGCTCCTGATGGCGAGGCGGCTCGGCGGCCCGGGCATCGAGCCGGAGCGGTTCAGCCTGCGCTGGTTCCTGCCGACCATTTGGCGCTACCGACGGCCGCTCTCCCACGTTCTCGTCGCCTCGTTTTTCGTGCAGCTTTTCGCCTTGGTCACGCCGCTGTTTTTCCAGGTCGTCATCGACAAGGTCCTCAGTCATAAAGGTTACGATACGCTATTTGTGCTGGTCGGCGGCTTGGCGGCGATCGGCCTGTTCGAAGTCGTCCTGCAATATTTGCGGACATACGCCCTATCGCACACGACCAATCGGATCGACGTCGAACTCGGCCGACGATTGTTCGCGCATCTGTTCCACTTGCCAATGAGCTATTTCGAGGCGCGACCGGCGGGGCAAACGGTGGCGCGGGTGCGGGAGCTGGAGACGGTGCGCTCCTTTCTGACCGGCCAGGGACTTTTTTCGGCGCTCGACCTGCTTTTCACCGTCGTGTTCCTCGCCGTGCTTCTCGCCTTCTCGTGGAAGCTCAGCCTGATCGTCATCTTTTCGATTCCATTCTACGTCCTGATCGCAATCCTCGTTCGCCCGGCGCTGAGGGACAAGATCAAGGAGAAATTCAATCGCAACGCCGAAAGCCAGCAGATGCTGGTGGAATCGATCGTCGGCGCGCAGACGGTCAAGGCCTCGGCGATCGAGCCGGTGATGCAGACGCAGTGGGAGGAGAAGCTCGCGGCCTACGTCTCGTCTTCCTTCGACGCCGGTCTGCTCGGCGCGGGCGGACAAAGCGCCGTCCAGTACGTCAGCAAGATCGCCAGCGCCGCTCTTCTCTTGTTTGGGGCGAAAGCCGTCATTGACGGCGAGCTGTCGGTAGGCGAACTGGTCGCCTTCAACATGATCGCCGGGCAGATCGCTCAGCCGATTCTGCGCCTGTCGCAGATCTGGCAGGATTTCCAGCAGGTCCAGATTTCCATGGACCGCCTTGGCGACATTCTCAATGCGCAGCCGGAACCACAATCGACGGCCGCTTCAGATTTGCCGCGGATTAGCGGCGCCATCGAAATGCGCAATGTCAGCTTTCGCTATCATCCAAACGCGCCGGAGGTTCTTAGAGGGGTCAATCTCAAGATTGAACCTGGAGAGGTCATCGGGATCGTCGGCCATTCAGGCTCCGGAAAGTCGACCCTGACGAAGCTCATCCAGCGGCTTTACGCCCCGACCATGGGGCAGGTGCTGGTCGACGGGATCGATCTAAACCGCGTGACGCCGAGCTGGCTTCGGAGCCAGCTTGGCGTCGTTCTCCAGGACAATCTTCTCTTCAACCGGTCAATTCACGACAACATCGCAATCGGAAACCCGTCGCTGCGCCGAGCGCAGGTCATGGCGACGGCGCGTCTCTCGGGCGCGGACGAATTTATTTCGAGGCTGCCAAATGGCTACGACACCCTGATCGAGGAGCGCGGAACAAATCTCTCGGGCGGGCAACGCCAGCGCATCGCTATTGCGCGCGCGCTGGCGACGAACCCGGCGATCTTGATCCTCGACGAGGCGACGAGCGCCCTCGACTATGAGAGCGAGCGCGTCATCCAGCAAAACATGCGCGAGATCGTCAAGGGTCGGACCGTCATCATCATCGCGCACCGACTCCAGGCGGTGCGCCCGGCGTCGCGCATCGTCGGAATGGACGACGGGCGGATCGTGGAAATTGGCTCGCATTCCGAACTGCTTAAGGCCGGCGGCGTCTATGCCCGGCTGTGGGCGCTTCAGAATGATGTGGAGGCCGTATAGTGATCTCGCTCGGCAAAAGCGCGCGCGGGGGCAAATTCCGATCGGATCGCGAATTCCTGCCCGCGGCGCTGGCCATCCTGGAGACGCCGCCATCGCCGATCCGGATATGGCTCATCTGGACAATCTGCCTATTGTTCTCGTTCGCGATCGGCTGGAGCTATTTCAGCAGGATCGACATTATCGCCACGGCGCAGGGCAAGTTTCAGCCGACCGGCCGCGTGAAAACAGTCGAGCCGGTGGAAGCGGGCAAGGTTAGCGCGATCCATCTCGAAAACGGCCGGCACGTATCGCAAGGCGACGTGTTGATCGAGCTCGATCCGAGCGAAGCAAACGCCGACGCCGCCAATGCGAAGGGAGCATTGCAAGGATTTCGAGCCGAGCGAGAGCGGCGCCTGGCGGCGCTGAGGATTGACCCGCGCCTGGCCGGGAGCGAACCGACAAAAATCGCGTGGCCGGACGACTTACCGGCATCGACGCGGTTGCGCGAGGAGCGCGTTCTATCCGCGGATCTCGCGCAGCTGGCGGCGACGGCGAGGAGCTTCGACGCCCAGATCGCCGAGAAAGAGGCGGAGCAAGCCAGGCTCGAGGGAACAATCACAGCCCAACAGGTGCTCCTGGCTACGTTACGGGAGCGTGTCAATATGCGCACCGTGCTTCTGGGCAGAGGCGCCGGAAGTAGGGCCAGCGTGATCGATGCCGAAGAAGCCTTGGAGACGCAGCTTACGACCCTCGCCGCCCAACAGGGCCAGGTCCTGGAGGCCCGGGCGAGCGCCGCAGTTCTCGTCGAGGAGCGCAGCAAGGCCATTGAGGCGTTCAAGGCGGATAATAGCGAAAAGCTCGATGAAGCGGAGCGACAAATCGACGATCTCACTCAACGCGCGGCCAAGGCGGATGCGAGGCTTGGGCACATGACGATAACCAGTCCCGTGAGCGGAGTGGTGATGGGACTGTCGGTTACCACGGTGGGGCAGGCGGTGAGCCCGAGCGAGGAGCTCATGCGCATTGTCCCTGACGGTTCCGACCTGGAGATAGAGTGCTACGTTGAAAACAAGGACATTGGCTTCGTCGAAGTCGGGCAGCCTGCCGTGGTGAAGATCGAATCGTTCCCGTTCACGCGATATGGCGTCGTCAACGCCACGGTGACGCAGGTCGCCCGTGACGCCATTCCGGAGCCGGACGCGCAGGCAGTCGAGGGAAATCCTGCGAAGACCACCAAATCCAGCTTCTTCGGCGGAGCGCAAAGAACGCAGAATCTCGTCTTTCCCGTCACGCTTAGTCCGTCCAGTAAGACGATCGAAATCGATGGCTCCCCGGTTCCGCTGACGCCGGGCATGGCCGTGTCCGTCGAAGTCAAGACCGGAAAACGGAGGATACTCGAGTTCCTCTTTTCTCCACTCGTCCAGACGGCCTCGTCGGCGATGAAGGAGCGGTGACTGCGTGTGAATCGTGTCACGCTGCAGCTAATCAGGCTCTGCTTCAATCTCTGTTGCGGCCTTGAATGAGGGAGGGTCAAGCAATAGCTTGACATCTGTGCGTCAAGCCGCGCGGAACGCTGACAAGCGCTTAGGAGGCGAATGTTGACGCGCTGAAAAGCGCACGGCCGGACTTCGCCTCCATGCGAGGGCTCGAAATGCGGTTTCGCGGCATTCTGCGAAGCGAGAACGGCAGCAAGCTTGGCGTCTGGCTGAAAAACGCCCAGGAGTCGGGCCTCTATGCAATGCAGTGGTTCGCACGCACATTGCGCAGGGACATTGACGCCATGAGAAACGCGATCACAGAACAATGGAGCAATGGCCAAACGAAAGGACAGATCAACCGCCTCAAATCTCTGAAACGGGCGTATGGCCGAGCTGGGCCAGAACTTCTACGCGCCCGGCTGTTGTCTTTGTAGGCGCCTCCGCAACAGAGATTGAGGATGAAACGAGAGTATCCCAAAATCGGCCGGCGTGGACGCGCCGCCAGCACCCGCGAAATCGTGATCGCCCGAACGCCCTTCATCGTCGTCTATCGTGTCCAGAAAAAGCCCGCCCTCGTCGAAATTATCCGCGTCTCCATGGCGCGCAGAAGTGGCCGCCGTCTCCTCCCTCTGAGTGTCGATCGCCGTCGCGCCGGAGCTGGCTGCAGGACGACGAAAGGCTCTCG
>Ga0182014_10000633_pt1 | contig 47448 bp, 48 predicted proteins | sample 612S2DmetaG_FD_120489 | JGI IMG/M metagenome (GOLD analysis project Ga0182014, IMG submission 120489) | Permafrost microbial communities from Stordalen Mire, Sweden - 612S2D metaG | ecosystem: Environmental > Terrestrial > Soil > Wetlands > Permafrost | place: Sweden: Stordalen | collected... | reverse complement strand
TCTTCCGCATCGACCATTTCCTCGGAAAGGAGGCGATCATGAATATCCTCTATTTCCGCTTCGCCAATTCGTTCCTGGAGCCGATCTGGAACCGCAACTACGTGGCCAGCGTCCAGGTAACCTTATCCGAGAACTTCGGTGTGGGGGACCGCGGGCCGTTTTACGAAAGCGCCGGCTGTCTGCGCGACGTGATCCAGAACCACCTCTTCCAGGTGGTCGCGCTGCTTGCCATGGAGCCCCCGGCCGGCAGGGACTTTGGGGCCGTCCACAGAGAGAAGGCCGCGGTTTTCCGCGCGATGCGCCCGCTGAAGCCGGGCGACCTGGTGCGCGGCCAGTATGCGGGCTACCGGAAGGAGCCGGGCGTCGCCAAAACCTCCGACGTCGAGACTTTCTGCGCCCTGCGGCTTTTTATCGACTCATGGCGCTGGGAGGGGGTGCCGTGGTACCTGCGCTCTGGCAAGTATCTGGCCGAAACCGCGACCGAGGTGCTGGTGGAACTGAAGCCGCCGCCACAGAGGCTTTTCGCCGATTCAGCGCCGGCGACAGGCCCGGCCAACTACCTGCGCTTCCGGCTCTCGCCCGGCTCGGCCGTCGCCCTCGCCGCCCGCGTCAAACTTGCGGGCAAAGAGTTTGTCGGAGACCAGCGAGAACTCTACCTGTCGGAAGAACAAGCGGGTGAGGAAGCGCCGTATGAGCGGCTTTTGAGCGACGCCATGGCCGGCGATGGAGCGCTCTTTACCCGTGAGGACGCCGTGGAGGCCGCCTGGGCGGTGGTCGAGCCGGTCCTGAAAACCCACCCCCGGGCCCGCCCTTACAAGCGCGGCGGTTGGGGGCCGAAAGAGGCCGACGCGATCATCGCTTCAGGCGGCGGTTGGCACAACCCTACGCCCAGGGCGGCATCGGATAACGAGCCCGCACCGTCGGGTGCTTGACCGATCTGCAAAAGCGCAGGCGTAAACGCCTACTCCACGAAGATTCCAATGTGCCTGCCGACCTCGTGGAGTAGTCCTTCGGCCTGCGGCTTGATTTTTTCACAGCTCTTCAGGGAGCGGTTGCCGCGCCTAAACCGCGAAATCCTCAGATCGGTTAAGCACCCTGCACCGTCCCGGTGCACGAGGTGATACGATCCTCTATCATGACCAGGAGAAATGCGTTTCAAACCGTTGCCGCGGCAATAGTGGCTGTGCCTGCCGCATCCGCGGCGCCGGGATCGGCCGGCAGGCTGAAGCAATCGGTATGCCGCTGGTGCTATGCGAAAATTCCGCTGGACGATCTCTGCCGCCAGGCCGCTGAAATGGGCCTGAGCGGCGTCGACCTGGTGGAACCGGACGAATGGCCCACCGTACGCAAGTACGGTCTGGTCCCGACCGTCACGCAGGGAAAAGCGACCATTCCGGATGGCTGGAATCGCAAGGAGAGCCACGCCCGCCTGGAGGCGGAGATGCGCGACCGTATCGCCGGCGCGGCGGCGGCCAAGGTGCCCAACGTCATCACCTTCTCCGGCAATCGCAACGGCATGAGCGACGAGGCAGGCAAGGCCAACTGCATTTTGGGCCTGAACCGCATCAAGAAGTTCGCCGAAGACAGCGGCGTCACGGTGGTGCTGGAGCTGCTGAACAGCAAGGTGAACCACAAGGACTACCAGTGCGACCATACCGCGTGGGCCGTGGACGTGGTGAAAGCCGTCGATTCGCCGCGGGTGAAGCTGCTGTACGACATCTACCACATGCAGATCATGGAAGGCGACATCATCCACACCATCAAGGATAACTTCCAATATATCGCCCACTTTCACACCGGCGGCGTGCCCGGCCGGCACGAACTGGACGATACCCAGGAACTGCAATGGCGGACGATCGCGAAGGCGATCGCCGACCTGAATTTCCAGGGCTTCTTCGCGCACGAATTCGTGCCCACACGGGACCCCATCACTTCATTGAAAGAGGCTGTAGCGTTGTGCACCGTGTAGGGCGGGGACATCCGCCCGCGGCGGATTGAGCGGCAGCGCGTCAGCCGCGCCTCCGGTGGCCGCGATGAAAGTGCCCGCGAAAGAGAAAACTGGCGCCTATTTCTTGGCGTTCAGGTAAGCGAGGATATCGGCCATCTCCTGGGCTGAGAGGACCTGCCATTCCTTGTTTTGCGCGACCATGCGGGCGAGCATCCCGGAGCCGTGCTGCCATAGCGCGGAGACCATCGAGAAACCCGAGAACTGACCCGCCTTGGCGGCCAGGTTTGGCGCGCTGGCATCGCTGGTCGCCTGCTCGTGGCAGGAGGCGCACAGCTTGGCCTGGAAAACCTGCTGGCCGCGAGCGGCAGTGCCCGCGGGATCCTGCCCGCCGGAGCCGCCGGAAAGGAAAGCGTACAAATCCGACGCCTGTTCGGTGGAGATCTGCGGTCTTTCGATCTTCGCCGCGTCCACGGCTTGCCACATTTTCGTAGCGTGGCTCCACATAGCCGCCGCCATCGAGTCCGGAGAAGAGACTGGTCCGGAGCTTCCCACCAGCGCCGGCGCCGACCCGCCCTGGCCCTTGTCGCCGTGGCAAGAGGCGCACTTGAACGAGACAAAGAGCTTCTCTCCATTAGTGGCCGCGCCTCGGGAGCAACCCGAAAGTGCGGCGAGCGTCGCCAGAGCGGGAACGAGAAGAAATCGCATTATATCAACTCCACCGGGATTTCTATTTTGGACTCCCGGGTCCTTTTCAGTGTACACCCGGCCGCCGTCCCGCCTGGAACAGCCTTCCGGGCGAGACCCAGGTGAAGCCGACAATGTTGCGGCGGGAGCGTCCCGCGTCCACAATACTCGTATGAACCGCCGCCAACTCCTGCGCACAGCCGCTGCCCTGCCGGCCGCCGCCGCTCTTCAAGCCGCGGCGCCGCCGCCGAAGACATTCAAAATCACCGCCATCGAAACCGACGTTCTCAAGCGCCCGCCGGGAACGCCGTACTACGATGCCATCCACCCGTTTGGGACCGAAAGCGGCTCGGTTGTGCTCCGCCTGCGCACCGATGGCGGCATCACCGGCTGGGCCTCCAGCTCCTTCGGCATGATCGCGGGGGGCCCACGCGTGGTGCAGACGATCCTCGAACAGGAAATCAAGCCCGTGCTGATCGGCCAGGACCCGGCGTTCCCGCGCCGTATCCGCGCCGATCTATGGAAGGCGCTCGAATACCAGGGTGTGGGCGGGCCGACGCAGTTCGCCATCGCCGCCGTGGATATCGCGGTTTGGGACATTCTCGGCAAGAGCGCCGGATTGCCGGTCTACAAGATGCTGGGGGCATATCGCGACCGTATCCCGGTGTACTCGATGTGCGGCTGGTATTACGATAACGACGCCGACCTCTCGCATTACCGCCGAGTTGTCGGCGAGGCCGTCGAGCAGGGGTACCAGGCTGTCAAGATCAAGGTGGGGCGCGATACCATCGATGACGATGTGCGCCGCATCCGTGCCGCGCAGGAGATCCTGGGCAAGGGGCGCCGCGTGATGGTGGACGCCAATCAGGTTTTCAATCGCAACGAGGCCCTGCGGCGTGGCCGCGTTTACCAGGAGATGGGCTGCTTCTGGTACGAAGAGCCCTTGCCGCCGCAAGATATGGAGGGGTTTGCGGAGCTCGCGCAACAGCTCGACATCCGCATCGCCACCGGGGAGAACCTGAATACGAAGTACGCTTTTGCCGACCTGATTGCGCGCCACGGCGCCGACGTTGTCCAGCCCGATAACCGGCGCGCGGGCGGCATCACCGAGTGGATGGAGATCGCCGCCATCGCCGACGCTAACGGGCTGGAGCTGGCCAGCCACGGCGGCGGCGAGACCAACATGAACATGCTGCTCGCCATGCCCAACGCGATCTATATGGAAACCAGCGGCGCGCAGAAGTCGATGAGAGACGGCGAACTTCCCGGCCCCCAAGAGCCGGGCATGAGCAGCGAGGTTTCCGAAGCTGAAATCCGTCGCTATCGGGTGTAGCGAAAACCTCAATCCGGAAAGGAAGCCAGCAAGACCCAAAAAAACACCCGCCATTAGGCGAGCGGCCCAGATTGCCCGACGTTACTGCCCTTCTTCGAGGCCGCTCAGGCGGCGTTCGTGAATCTCTGCGATGCGGGCCAGCGCGCGAATGTTTTCGCCGTCCTGCTGGGACGTTTCCAGCAGTTTTTGGATGTTCTCGCCGTCCTGCTGGGACGTTTCCAGCAGTTTTTGGATGTTCTCGCCGTCCTGCTGGGACGTTTCCAGCAGTTTTTGGATGTCGCGGCTCAGCAGTTCGACCGTTTGGGTCAGCGCTTCGTGGCGTTCGGTGAGCTTTTCCAGCCGTTCGTCGTTTGTCATGTTCGCAATCCCAGTGTAGCGCGGGGCCAGGAAACGACAGCGACGAAAATCAGCCTTCCGGGACGGAGCAGTAGCTCCCGGGGCAGGTTCCGGCCAGTACGCCACCTTGGCGTTCAGACTTGCTAATTTGAAGCAGGAACACAAAATGCGAAGTATTTCGAGACGATCGTTGCTTGGGTCCGTTCCGGTAGCCGCCGCTACGGCGCTGTCCGCCGCGGACCGGAAAGCGCCGGCAAAGGCCATGAAACTGGCGGGCCGCGTCCATCCGCTGGATGGCATCGCGCGGGAGAACATCAAGATCACCGACTTGAAAGTGACCTTGCTATCCGCCGAGATTCCCAAGGATCGGCAGTGGTATAACCCGCGGACGATCGTATGGAAATCGGACGCGGTCCTGGTCGAGGTATTCACCGATAAGGGAATCGTCGGCATCGGCGAGGGTTCGCCATACGGTGGGCCGGTGGACATGAAGAAGTACGCCGAGGATTTCGTCAAACCGATCCTGATCGGTCAGAACCCGTTCGACGTGGAACTGCTGGGAGGGACGCCGGCGAGTGTTCCGGTCATGTCCGGGGCGCGCGTTTGGGCGGGGGTGGATTGCGCTCTTTGGGATATTGTCGGCAAAGCCAAGGGGCTGTCGGTGTACAAACTGCTGGCCACCGAGGGGGAGCCGGCGCCGCACATTAAGCTCTACGCCAGCGGCGGTGACGAGTGGGCCTTTTATAAGCATCCGGAGAACCTGATCGGAGAAGCTCTGCGGGTGAAGGAGCAGGGCTACACCGCTTTCAAGTTCCGCCTGGGACCTGACTGGAAACTCCAGCAGGGCGCGACCATGCACAATTACATCCCGATGCTGAGGAAGCTGCGCGAGGCGGTGGGGCCGGACTTCAACCTGATCCAGGAAGCCAACATGCGCTTGAGCCTGGAGGAAGCTTTGGAGCTGGCGCCGGTGCTGGAAGAACTGCGCTTCCTTTGGTTCGAGGAGCCGGTGCGCGTGAACGGCCCCGAAGCGATCGACAACTACAATAAGATTCGCGGCCGGATGCCCCACGTCATGGTTTCCGGCGGGGAAAGCCGGCCGAACCGGTTCGACTTCAAGGACTGGATCGAGCGCGGCGCCTATGACATCGTGCAACCGGACTGCAACGTCACCGGCGTTACGGAAGCCTGGAACATCGCCCGGGTTGCCCACTTGAGGAAGAAGTACTGCTGTCCGCACGACTGGCATGGCGGGCTCACCATCATGGCCAATGCCGCCCTGGTCGCGGCCATTCCCAACCACCTGGTGCTGGAGCATAACGTGACCTTCAGCTATTTGCGGGAGGGCGTTTTCAAGGAGCCGCTTCTCGCCAGGCATGGTTACATCGACTTGCCCGACAAGCCCGGCTTCGGCGTGGAGGTGATCCCGGACATTGAGAAGAAGTTCCCCTATCTGCCTGGCAGCTTCGACAAGCCTAACCCGGACTTGCCTGCCTAAGGAAGGAACCACGAAAACTCGAGCATGGGTGTAAGCTACATTTGTAGCGAATAAGCGATTCGGACCCGAATCTCGCCAAAAGGCGAGGGCAGGGAAAGGAGATATCGGAAGCATGAAGAACGGCAATGTAACGACCGGTAAGCCAGTCAGCCGGCGCGCGCTGATGCAGGGTGCGGCGGCTATGGCCGGTGGCACGGTTGCCATGGCGGTTGGCTGCGGGACAGCCCCGAGTGTGAGTTCCGAGCCGGCTGCCGGCCAGACCATCATCGTCGCGTCGGATGCCAATGCCGTCGCCGCGACCACGGCCGGGAAGGTGCGGGGCTTCACTCGCAATGGCATTCAGACTTTCAAAGGCATTCCCTACGCCGCTTCCCCCGAAGGCAAGGCACGCTTCCTTCCGCCCGCCAAGCCGCAACCGTGGACGGAAACGCGCAGCTCCATGTGGTACGGCAAGACCTGCCCGCAAGCCGCGCGCGCCGGTTGGGATAACGACGTCGAGTCGTTCCTCTCCGAGTGGGACGACGGCCAGCCGGGCGAGGATTGCCTGCGGGTCAACGTCTGGTCGCCGGCGCTCGATGGCAAGAAGCGGCCGGTGATGTTCTGGATCCACGGCGGCGGCTTTCAGGCCGGATCGGGCCAGGAGCAGCCGGCTTATTACGGCGAGAATCTGAGCCGGCGCGGCGACGTGGTGGTGGTGAGCGTCAACCACCGCCTTGGCGTGCTGGGCTTCTTGAACCTGGCCGAGTACGGCCCGCAGTATGCGGAGTCCGCCAACGTGGGAATGCTGGACCTGGTGGCGGCGCTCGAATGGGTCCGCGATAACATCGCCAACTTCGGCGGAGATCCGGGCAACGTTACCATTTTCGGCCAATCCGGCGGCGGCGGGAAGGTCAGCACGCTGATGACCATGCCGGCTGCCAAAGGACTGTTCCACAAAGCGGTGGTGCAGAGCGGTTCCATGACCCTGGCCAACAAGCCCGAGGACGGCGCCAAGATTACGGCCGCGGTGATGGCGGAGTTGGGCCTCACCAAGGCGCAGGCAGGCAAGCTTCACGAAGTGCCGGTGCAGCGTCTCATCGACGCGGGCGAGGCGGCCATGAAGAAGCTCTCGCCACCGCGCGCGCCGGGCGCCGGCTTCACGCTTCCCAGGTTGATGTGGGCGCCCACGGTGGATGGCAAGGTTCTGCCCTCGGTTCCCTTCGATCCCGCCGCGCCGGAGATTTCAGCCGATATCCCCATGCTGATCGGCACGGCCCTCAACGAGTTCAATCCCGCCATGAGCAACCCCAAGGCGGAATCGATGACCGAAGACGAGCTGAAAAAACAGGCCACGGCGGCATACGGCGACAAGGCCGGCGCCATCGTCGAGACGTGCCGGAAGATATACCCCAACATCAAGCCGGTGGAAGTCAGTTCGATTCTATCCGCCATCGCCGTCTTCCGGTCTGGCGCGGTCCGGCAGGCGGAGCGCAAAGCGGCGCAGGGGAAAGCCCCGGCGTTTCTGTATGAGTTCTGCTGGAAGACGCCGGTGATGGACGGCCGGCCGCGCGCGTTCCACTGCTCGGAAATTCCGTTTGTCTTTTACAATACCGACGTCTCCGCGTTCTGCACCGGCGGAGGCCCGGAGCCGCGGGCGTTGGCCGCCAAAGTCAGCGATGCATGGATCAACTTCGCGCGCAAGGGCGACCCCAACCATCCCGGTCTGCCAACCTGGCCCAGCTTCGACGCACAGAAGTGTCCGGTGATGATCCTGGACAAAGTCTGCGAGGCCAAGGAAGATCCGGAACGCGAGTTGCGCAAGCTGATTGCGGAAGCGGTACAACCCGCCAAGGGCGCATAACGCTAAGAAATAGAGCCGCCGATGAACGCAGATGAACGCCGATAAAAACTCCATCGGATTATCGGCGTTCATCGGCGCCTTGAATCTTCTTCTTCACGAATTGAGGGAGCGGCCGCTGGCGATCGAGGTGGCTATTTCCCGATAGTCCTTTTGGAAGGCCGATGCTGGTATATTTCTAGTGATTAAGGACTTTTTATATGGAATCTCTGTCGCGACGCGCTTTTTCCACGCTGATGGCTGCCGCTTCCCTCGCCAGGCCGGCGCACGCCGGCGCCATGCCAATGCGTACGTTGGGCAAGATCGGGTTCAAGACCAGCCTTCTCGGCTTCGGCGCTCAATACATTGCGGGCACCGGGCAGGCCAATGTCGACCGCATCGTTGCCGAAGGTATCGAAGCCGGTCTGAACTACGTTGACACCGCTCCCAACTACGGCGATTCCGAGGATCTCCTCGGCAACGCCCTCCGCGGCAAGCGCGACAAAGTATTCCTGGCCACCAAGATTGAAAGGGATACGCGCGAGGGTGCGCTGACCGAGGTTCGCGAGAGTCTCCGCCGCCTCCAAACGGACCACCTCGACTGCGTTTTGTTCCACAACATCGCCCGCGAAGATCGCTGGCCCGACTTCGACAAACTGCTGTCCAAGGGCGGCGCGCTCGATGGTCTGGTCGAAGCCCGGAAGCAGGGCATGATCCGCCACATCGGCTGCAGCACCCACACCAGCCCCGCGCGCGTGATTCGCGCTTTCGATACCGGCGAATTCGACCTCATGCAGGCCATCTTGAACTTCGTCGACCACGAGATCTACCACCTGGAGGAACGGCTGTTGCCCGAAGCCCGCAAACGCGATATAGCCATCGTTGCCATGAAGCTGTTGGGAGGCCCGACGGGCCCGGCCGGCGGCTGCCGCATCGGCGCCGAAGACCGTGTCGCCAGTATGCGGTACGCCTGGGACATCCCAGGCGTGGCCGTCTCCATTGTCGGTTTCCGCAATCCCGCCGAATTGCGGGAAGGCCTCGACGCCGTCCTGGGCTACCAGCCGCTCAGCGCCGCCGAACGGACCGCTCTCGAACAACGCGGCAAGGCCATTGCCGAAAAGTGGGGACCCAGCCGCGGCGCGGTGACGTAACCGCGCGGCCTTTGCCCGCGCGCCTCAAACAGCGTATCCTGGGTCTGAAATTCACCATTCGCCGCCGAAAGGATTCGTCTATGAAGCGAAGATCGTTTCTGAAGTCGCTCGCGGCCGCGCCCGCCGCCTGCCTGGCCCTCCCGCGGTTCGCTGAAGCCGCCCTGCCCAAAACCCGTATCACGCGCGTCCGCATTTACAAACCGCCCGATCTGAACCCGATCTTCAACCAGAGCAATATGCTGGTGACGGTGGAGACCGAAGCCGGCATTACGGGCATCGGCGAGGGCGGCGTTAAGGACACTTTGGAGCAGTGCGCCGGGTCGCTGATCGGCAAGGACCCTTTCAAGATCGAAGCCATCTGGCAGGAAGAGTACATGGCGTTTTTCTACCCCCCGGGCCGGGAGAAGCAGGATGCCATGGGCGCGCTCGATCTGGCGCTTTGGGACATCAAAGGTAAGGCCCTCGGCCTGCCCATTCATCAGATACTGGGCGGGGCCGTGCGCAACTACTGCGAGTGCTACAACACCGGCAATGTCCGCCCGCCGGCTTCTCCGGGCGGCGCCCAGCCGACGGTGAAGGACCGCGTCAAGGCCACCCTGGAGGCGGGCTACAAACTGTATCGTATGGGCGCCGGCGACCCCGGCTCCGGCCCCTGGGATGTGCGCAGCCGCCTGCTTCAGGTCGCCAGGGACGCCAAGGAGGTGCGCGAGGCTCTGGGCGACAGCGGCGACTGGAGCATCGACTTCCATCAGCGCTTTGAGTACGACGACGCCCTGCGCGGCTGCAAGCTGATCGAAGAGTACTCTCCCTACCTGGTGGAAGATCCCGTCCGCGACGAGCATTTCCTGGACGATATCCCCAGGCTCCGCCGCATGACCTCGGTGCCCATCGCCGCGGGTGAAGAGTGGGGTTGGCGCTGGGACTTCAACAAGCTGGTCGAGAACCACGACATAGACTACAACCGCTGCACCCTGCCCAACGTAGGCGGCATTACCGAGTACCTCAAGATCATGGCCTTGTGCGAAACCCACGCCGTGGGCATGGTTCCACACTTCACCGGGCCGGTCGCCACCGCCGCCCTTGTACAGTGCCTGGTCACTTACCCCCTCAGCGTGATGTTCGAATACAACTACGGCGATCGCAAGATCCCCTATCTTCCCGAGTACACGGATTTCAAGGCCGGCAAGCTCTACCCCAACGATCGCCCCGGTCTCGGCGTCACCCTGGACACCGGTCCCCTCACCCTGATCGGAGAAGTAACCCAGCCGATCCGCCGTCAGATCTACAACCGGCCCGACGGGTCGCTCACCCACTGGTAGGCGGCCCGGTGCGCCGGCAGCGCTTGTGGGGCAGTTTGGCAAGTAAGCTGCGGACCGATTGGCAATCGATCCAGCCGGGCGTCCAGCCCGGCAGTCCCCCGGCGAAGCCGCAACCCCGGCTCATCCCAAATTCCGCGACCGCAGGAGTTCGGAGTCTCTACTCGACGCGTCCGCGCTCCGCGGCAGCGACGGCCGGGTCGAAAGCCGGCGCGGCACGGTGTGCGCGCGACTCAGCGCCGGAAAGCGGACCGGCCCGCGAATCGCGAGCTGCCTTGCAGCCGCTCCTCAATGCGCAGGAACTGGTTGAATTTCGCTACCCGCTCGCTGCGGCAGCCCGAACCGGTCTTGATGTGACCCGCGCCGGTCGCAACCGTCAGGTCCGCAATAAAGGTGTCCTCCGTTTCCCCCGATCTGTGGGAGACGAAGCACCGGTATGCATTGCGCGCCGCCAGCTCCATCGTGTCCAGCGTTTCCGTCACCGTACCGATTTGATTCAACTTGATGAGGACCGCATTGCCGATGCCTTTGTCGATTCCTTCTTGAAGGATCTTGGGATTCGTGCAGAAGACGTCGTCGCCAACCAGCTCGATTTTGCTGCCGAGAGCGACAGTCAAATTCCGCCAGCCGTCCCAGTCGTTCTCCCCCATGCCATCCTCGAGGAGTACGATCGGATACTGCTTCACCCACGACTCCCAGATTTTGATCAGCTCGTCGGAGGTGATGGCCTTCTTGCTGGATTTGAAGAGCACGTACTTGCCGTCGTCCCACATCTCACTAGCGGCCGGGTCGAGGCAAATCGAGATATCGGTGGACGGCTGGTAGCCGGCTTTCGTAATCGCTTCCAGAATCAGCTCGACAGCTTCATCGTTCGACTTCAAATCGGGAGCGAAGCCGCCCTCGTCGCCCACCGCGGTGCTGTATCCTTTGCCCTTCAGCACCTGTTTGAGCGTGTGGAAGGTCTCCATACCCATGCGGATCGCCTCGGCAAACGATGGCGCGTTGTGTGGCGCGATCATAAACTCCTGGAAATCGACGGTGTTGTCGGCGTGCTTGCCGCCGTTCAGGACGTTCATGCAGGGCACGGGAAGAGTGCAGGCGTTGACGCCGCCAAGGTATCGGTACAAAGGCAGCCGGTGAGCGTTCGCCGCGGCGCGCGCGGCGGCCATCGAAACGGCGAGAATGGCATTGGCTCCCAGTTTTGCCTTGTTTGGTGTTCCGTCGGCATCGATCATGGCTTGATCGATGGCTCGCTGGTTGGTGGCATCGTGGCCCAAAACGGCGGCGGCCAATTCCTTCCCAACATGGCCCGCGGCCTTCTTGACTCCCTTGCCGCCATAGCGCTTCTTGTCGCCGTCGCGCAGTTCGGCGGCTTCCTTTTCGCCTGTCGAAGCTCCCGAAGGAACGGCTGCAGCGCCTACCGCGCCGCCATCGAGCCCAACTTCGGCCTCAACTGTGGGGTTGCCGCGAGAATCGAGGATCTCACGGCCTATCACGCTAACGATCTTGGTCATCTATGACTCCTTGTGTCTTGCGAATGAAAATCGAAACTATGCCGAAAACGAATTAAGCTCCCACCAAACACGGTAGGAGCTATCGGAACCGGTTGCCCGGAACGGTTGGAGGTGACGCCCCATCACCTGTTCGCTTTCGAAGCTCGACTATAGCTTATGGCACCGATCGGGGCAACGAGCCTGATCGCGCGGAGGGGACACTGCCGTTCCTCAGCACGAATGCCAGATCCTCGAAGACTTCGGCCGACAGGGGTAGGCGGCGCAGTTTTGCGACTGTTCTTTCCACCTCATAGGCAACCGATTCGAGGCTGATCCTGCCGTCCTGCCAAATCGCGTAGCGCACTTCGCCACGGCCATGTTTTGGCTGCCCCACACTCCCGGGATTGACCACCAGGCGGGTCTCCAGAGAGCGGCGGAACGGGATGTGGGTGTGGCCGACAAGTTCTATCCCGATGCCCGGCGCAACTTCGTCAGCCAGCCACAAAGGCGACTCTTCCGTGCGATATTCAAACAGCGGATCGGGCGGCGCCGCGTGACACATCAAGAAATGGATTCCCTCCGCGGACACCGTAGCCTTGACGGGAAGATTGCGCAGATACCGCCGGTGTTCTTCATTGAGCACGGAACGCGTATAGCGCCCGGTTTCTTCCGCCATGGCGCGAAAGCGCGCGGAACATCGCGGGTCTTCATCGAAGCCTGCCGAGTGATCGTGATTGCCGCGCACCGCCATCGCGGCCTTCTCGCGCACGAATTCGATGACTTCGGCGGGATTCGGTCCGTAGTTTACCAGGTCGCCCAGCACCCAAAGCCGGTCGAAGTCGGACGGCAGGGCGCCGATGGCCTCCAGGTTTGCATGAAGGTCCGAAACGATCAGCACTCTCACGGGCTTTGCTCCAGCCGCTCTTGTGGCCACTCAGCCAATGTGAAATTGCTCCTGCGTCATCCCTTTGGACATTATTGCAGCGTTCCGCTCTTTGCTGCTATTCTCGGATCAGGCGGTGGAGTTCGCCAAACCGCCGCTCTCAAGCGGCCAATGACTCCTGCAGCAGGAATTGCTGTAGGGGCTCGGGCCGAATCCCTAACAGCCAAATTTTGATATCGGAGACCGGTATGGAACAGGTCTGGTTTTCAGCGGCATTATGGCTAATCCTGGCGTTGATCGCCACGCTGCTATCAATTTGGTTCAGGATCTCGACGGCGCTCTCTGAGATCGTAGTTGGCACGGTTGCGCAACTCATCATCGGCGCGCTGATCGGGACCGAACTGCTCGGGGCGAGGTCGGCCTGGGTCGGTTTTCTGGCCGGGACAGGGGCGATCGTGCTGACGTTTCTGGCAGGAGCCGAACTGGATCCCGCGATATTCCGCACGAAATGGAAGGAAGCGATGGTGGTGGGACTGGTCGGCTTTTTCGCTCCGTTTCTGGGAGCCGCGGCCGTGGCGCACTTCGTGTTGAAGTGGTCCATCCCGGCAAGCTGGCTGGCCGGAGTCGCACTGTCCACCACTTCCGTCGCCGTCGTTTATGCCGTCATGCTGGAGCTCGGCCTAAACCGGACCGATTTTGGCAAAGGCATTCTCGCGGCTTGCTTTGTGAACGATCTCGGAACGGTAATCGCGCTGGGCCTGATCTTTGCCCCGTTCACGATGCGGACGCTGATCTTCGTCGTCGCATGTATCGTTGTCTTCGCGGCGCTGCCGTTTGTCACTTCATGGTTCTTTGAGAGGTACGGGGGACGCGTTTCGGAGCTCGAAGCAAAGTACATTCTGTTACTGCTGTTCGGCATGGGCGGCTTATCCGCGTGGGCTGGCAGCGAGGCTGTGCTTCCGGCTTATATCATCGGGATGGTGTTGGCCGGAACGGTGGGAAAGGATCACGTTCTGATCCGGCGGCTGCGAACCTTGACGTTCGGCTTTCTCACACCGTTCTATTTCATTCGCGCGGGATCGCTGGTTTCCGTTCCGGCGCTGATTGCCACACCGCTCGCTTTTTTGGCGCTGTTCGCGGCCAAAATGGTGAGCAAAATGGTCCCGCTCGTTCCAACCGTGCGGGCTTTCGATCATGAAGGGCACCAGGGGTTGTACTACTCTTTGATGATGTCCACGGGACTGACCTTCGGGACGATATCCGCACTGTTCGGATTGAATCATCGGATCATCACCGGTGCGCAGTATTCGTATCTGGTGGCAACCGTGATCGCCAGCGCCGTAATACCGACGGCGATCGCAAACGCCTGGTTCATGCCCAAGCACCTGCTGCCCAAGTCCGAGGCGGTCGTTCGGCCGACGTCTACGATGGTCGAAGATGCCGGGGCCGGTGAATAGAATAATATGATCGAGCAAATTCTGATTGCACACGACGGCTCCGACGGCGCCCGCAAGGCCTTCGATGCGGCGGTCGAACTGGCGGCCAGACTGGGCGCGCGTCTGCGCATGATTTGCGTGGAAGAGGAGATTCCGCGCCACGCGGAGGTGATCGACGAGCTCCAGGACGCAAAAGACCGGGCCGACAGCTACTTCGGGCAGCTTGCCGAGCATTGCCGGACGCGCGCGGCCATGCATTCGGTGGACCTGGAGTCCGCGATTGTGCCCGGACATGCCGTCAGGGCAATTGGCGATTTCATCCAGGAAAACGGCATCGATCTGTTAGTGATCGGGTTCACCGGACATTCCCGGATTTACGAGCACATTTGGGGCGGGACGGCCCACAACCTGACCAGCACCGTGCGCTGCAACGTGCTCGTCGTCAAGTAGGGCCAGCTTGAATGGAACCAGACCTTCCTTTCGTGGGGATGGCGAAGGAGACCGAGCGGCTGAGTCTGGCGTTTGGCGCGGGCGATCCGCTGTTGCTGTTGGGTCCCCAGGGAAGCGGCAAGACCAGGCTCATTCAAGAAGCGCTTTCCCGCAATCGCAAGGTGCTATACATTGCCTGGGAGCCAACCCTGCACGCCTTACTGACAGCCATGGCACGCGCTCTGATCGCTGCGCGCCATACAAGTTTCATCGGACGTGCGAAACCGAGTACCGACCCGGAGGCATGGCTCGCGGCTCAAACCAGTATTCACCTCAAAGGGCTCTTATGGACTGCGCTCGAAAGCTCACCCGCGCCGATGATGCTCGATGGCATTGCGGGCGCCGGCTTCCCTACCTACGGTTTCCTGCAGCGAATCTACCATGCGCCCGGCATGGCTCTTTTCGCCGCTTCGAGAGACGCCTTAAGTTCGGGAGCATTGGCCAGACTCTTCTGGAATCCGGCGAAGGCACTGCACATCCCACCGCTGCACGGGCGCGACGCCGAACAATTGTTCGAAGCCGCCGCCGACCATTTCCGACTGCGCCAGCTGGACCTCGATGAGTTCCGGGGAAAAGTGCTGGAGAGCGCCGGCGGGAACCCAGGGCAGATCGTGGAGATGTGCCGGCTGGCCGCCCAACCCCAATACCATGCGGGCCGCTATATCAAGTTCTCCCCGCTGCGCATCGATACGGTCATGAAGTTTGCGCCATAGAGCCCAGCGCCGAGTGGTCGCGGGTTCATGCTTCATTGCGCCTCTTTTGAATCTCCAGCGACGCGGCGAAATCTTCCGCGGCTCGTTGGCAATCCGAGCGACTGTCGCGCGCGACCCGAACCTGCCAGGCGGAACCGCCGTTCAAATCCACTTGGAGAACGTGTCCGCGCCGGCCCGATGCCAGGCCGATGCATCGCACGGCGCCCAATGGAGCGTACGACGCGATACTTCCGTATGGCGAATAGGATCCCTTCTCCCGGTCCCTAATCCACAGCAGCCGCCGGGGGGTCAGCGCCAGCAAATCGCCCGCGATCCAGTGCCGGCGCGGAATTAACCAGGTTTTGTATCCGGCCTCCGTCGGCGGTTGGAAAGCCTGCATGACAATGGCCTCTCCGTAGTCCAGTTCCCGTGCTAAGGCGTTGCCGAATTTGATATCGAGGCCGGTTCCAGGATCGGCCTCCGCTGGCGCCGGTGGCTGTGCGCCGCGCAACAACTTGTCCCGCAAGTGGCGCATGAACTGAAAGACCGCCGGGAAACCGCGGGTATTGTAGGGTACCGTGCAGTCGAATCCGTACCCGGTGAAACGCAGCCACCCTTTCAGAAGCATATGGCCCGATTCGACCGATGCGATCCGCTCCATGGCGAATTGGCGAGGTGGCTCCCCGGTGGTCGGGTGGGAAGCGATATACAGCGCACCGTCCTTCAGCAGCAGGATGCGCGGCGGATAGAACGACCGCCCGAACCAATCGGGATCGTCGCGCGGCAGGAAGAGTCCTGCATCGAAGCCGGCCAGGGTGGACGGCAATTCAAAATCGGGCGGGCAATCGCCGGCCGAGCCAAGCTCGAACGCGACGATGTAGTGTCGGGAATCCATTGCCGGACGGTCTCCCATAACTCCCATGCCAGCTCACGCGGCAGTGCCAGGCGCACTCTCCGGCTCCGGGTCTTTCTGAGGGGTGGCGGCGAGAGCCGCGAGGTCGTCGTGGAGGGCCTGCTCGTCCTCAACGCCGGTCTTATTTGCCGCCATGCGGTCCAAATGCGCCCGGTACGCATCGGCGTAGCTGTCAAACTGCCCCTGCAATTCGGTGAAAGTCTTGCGCACCCAGGACTGCAGCACGCGCGCATAGATCCCAACCGCGTCCGCAATCCGGTCCCCGGCTTGAGCTCCGATCCGCCGTTCCACTCGCGCGGCCGCCCATCGGCGGCCCAACAGTGCGGCCATGGCACTCGGAACGACTTCAATTTCGAGGGTGCCCAAATCGAAACGAGGCATATTTTTCAGCACATCCAGTAACTCATCCCGTTCCGGCCCGTTCTCGAGTTCGAGCGCTATGGCCGCTCTCGCCAGCGCGCTCCCGGCGTTACGGGCCACCTCGTCGATGGCGGACGCAATCTGCGCCGCTTTTGCCGCGGCAGCCTGTTCCAGCTTGTTCTTGATAAGGTCTCCGCCGGTTGCGCCGGCGCCCGAGTCCCACGCGTCGATCAAATTGTTCGCGGCCGTCTCGATGACCCCGTCCGCGCACTCTCGCAGTGCGTCGGTCATCTCGATCGACGCTGTCCGCGCCTCCGCCATTCTCCCGGCGGCCGTTCTGAGTTCCGTCTCCAACTCCCTCACCTTGCCGATCTCGATCCTGGGCCCGGGCCGCGAGCGCTTCAGGCGCGCCTTGAGCGCCGCCTCCACTCCCAGCCGAAGCGCGCCGATCTTCCGGTTCAACGACTGCCGCGCCAGTTCCGCGTGACGGTCGTAAAGCGGAAGAATCTCGGTGTCGAGCCATTTCTCAAGCAAGCCGCTATACTCGCCCTTGATGCTGATGGCATGCACCGGCAGTTCCAAACCCAAATCCGAACGGATATGGCCGGCCACGTATTCGAGCGCTCGATCCCGATCCGCCGGCGCCAACAAATCCGCCTTGCTCAACAGCACCGACGCCGGGATACCGGCCGCGTAAAGGGTCTGAATCGTGGCCAGATCGTCCTCGGTTAGAGTTGACCCGGCATCGATCAGCACGACTCCCAAATCGCAGCGGGGAAGATAGGCCCTGGTTTCCGCCGCGCCGGAAGTTGCCAGCGAGCCAAGACCCGGCGTGTCCACATAGACAACGCCTTCTCGAAGCCGCTCGGCGGGCAACTCCACCACAATGCGGGTTACGTGCTGGAGGTTGGCGGGATTGTGCTGCTCGGTAACAAACTCCGCCAGCCGCTCGATTGGGAATTGCTCCGGCTTTCGGTCGGCGAACCAGGCGGTGGCGCGCGGCTCGGGGCCGTAAGCCAGGCGCGTCGGCACCGCCGTGATGGGGTTCACCCCCACCGGCAGCAGATCCTGCCCGACAATATGGTTCAGCAGGGACGATTTTCCGGAACTGACCCTGCCAAAAACGGCGATTTCGAACGCATTTGTTTCTAACCGTTCGATGATAGTCGCTAATGCGGGCCGAAACTCGACCAGGCCGTGTTGGTCGATAGCTCGTTCGAGAGCTTTGACAAGACCGATGTCGCCGCCCGCTTCCTCCAAGTGCCGCAACCGCTGCTCCAGGTCGGCGGACTGGCCCTGTGCCAGGTAGGAATCCAACCTGGAAACGATGCCCTGGATTTCATCCACAATCCCGGCGATCTCGACAGCGGCGGTGTCTGCCAGCTCGCCGTATCCCGCCATTCGCTTCGGACGACATTCGTCGAAGGCAATACCTACAAATGTGAGTGTCACGCGAATAGAACGGACCGACCCGATAGGCGGCGCGGGAATCGGAACACCCTGACTATCCAGGATGCGAACCAATTGGGCGCGCATCCTGGCAATGTAGTCTTGCACGACCTTGGCTTGCGACGGCGAGATGTCCGGCTTGAATTTAGGGAATGGAGACTTCGACTGCGATGTGACCAGCGTTGCTTCAATTTCCGAAAGCAGCTTGTCGGCGTACTGGCAGCTTGTCAGCAGATGCAACCGCTGCGACGAATTCAGGTGACCGGGTTCCCGCGCGCCGTCCGTGGTGCTCACAACCGGAAAGTCCTCTCTGTAGGAGTCATCTTCCCCGCGGGGCGGTTGTGGCGAACTCCAACGCCTGGATTCATTATGGCCGACGCCGGATAGCCGGTCAAACGCCTCAGTCCCGATGCCTGGAAAGGACGCTATAATAATGTTTTGACCCCTTGGTGATGGAGCCCGCCATCAACCGTCTCGAGGTTGGCTCGAGAATGATGGCTCCTATTTGCGAGGAGCTATGATTCCGAGGACGCAAGCTATCCACCCCGAAACCAACGGCACGGCGCATTTCCCCGATTCCAGCGAGCCATCCACCCGAATGCCCGCCAACTCACCATTGCAGCCGGCCCTGGAGTTGGCCGCGGACGTAGCGGCGCGGTATGAGATTTCCGCGCTTTCCGGCCTTCTTGCGAGCGCACGGGCATCGGTGGGACAGGACGAGATCAGCGTCGCCGTGCTGGGACGATTCAAGGCCGGCAAGAGTAGTTTTCTGAACCATTTCATCGGGCGCAGCATCCTTCCGGTCGGCGTGGTGCCGGTTACGGCCGTGGTCACGGAAATCCGTTATGGCGCCCGCGACGAGGCGCGGGTTCATCATCGCGATGGCCGCCATCCGGAGGTTCCGCTCGACCAGATCCGCGGCTACATCTCCGAGAAGGAGAATCCCGAGAACGCCAAGCAAGTCGACCTGATTACGGTGGAGTTGCCGGAATTACGGCGATTTCTCGGCCTGAAATTCGTCGATACGCCCGGTCTCGAGAGCGCGCTCTCCCACAACACGCAAACGTCGCTCGACTGGCTGCCGAACGTGGGACTCGCGTTGGTGGCGGTGAGCGTCGACCCGCCCCTTTCGCAGCGTGACATCGACCTGCTGAGGAGCCTTTACCAGTACACGCCGAAGGTCGCCGTACTGCTTACCAAAGCCGACCTGCTGAGCGAACAGGAACTTGACGAAGTCGCCGAGTACGTGCGCGCCCAGCTTGCCAGGAACTTTCCCGGAACGCCTCGGGTTTTCCCATATTCGACCAGGCCCGGCTTTGAGCGCTTCCGTCAGGCGCTAGAGGCGGAACTTGTCAGCGGAACATTGGAGCGTTTCGCCGAGGAGCGCGAATCTATTCTCGTCCGCAAAATCGATACCCTCCTCGCGGAGTGCGGAGACTACCTGGCGCTGAGTCTCAAGTCGGCTGAAATGCTTCAGTCCGAGCGCCGGGCACTGAAGCAACAGGTCATCGGCGAGAAGGAAATCGTCGACGAAGTGGAGTCGGCCGTCCGGCTGGTGGTGCAATATGCCGCGGCTGGCACGCGGTCCATGGTCAGCCGCCGGCTGGAGGCGCACCAGAAGGATCTGGAGCGAGCCCTGCTCGATGCTTTCGAAACCGAATTCCCGAAATGGACCAAGAGCCTTGCCACCATGCTCTCCTCGTTCGAAGACTGGCTCGCGAGCGCCCTGTGCGGCGAGCTCACCGTGCTTTCGATCCGGGAGCGCGGTTCGTTCCTGGCGCCCTTGAACAAAGTGCAGAGACAGGCATTCCGCGCGCTGCAACAATTTCGGGACCGCTTGTCGGATCGGATCATGCGGGCGTTCGGCGTGCCGCTGCGTACCACCGAAACCGAAATCCATGTCGTCGAGCCCAGTACTCCCGATATCAGAGTCAGACGAGTGTTCGACAGGAGTTGGGAACTGCTGTCGCCCATTCTGCTGGTGTGGCTTATCAAGGCGGCCGTTCACCGCCATTTTGGGCGCACCATCTCCTATCTGGTTTATCAGAACCTCAGCCGGCTCAGCACGCAATGGGAAGAGAGCATCAATGGCGCGCTGTGGGGCGTGGAGAAGGAAGCCAGGCGGCGGTTGGATGAATTGATGGCCACCATCGAACGGCTGGTCGAGAGCGGCAGCAACGAGCTGGCGCCGCAACTCCGCGCGGACCTGGACCGGCTTGAAGCGGCGCGAAAATCCCTGGCGGCGGAGACCGCGAGTTGATCCGGTAGGTTGGCGTAGGCTGCGGCGCCGGCCCGCGAAATTCGGTAAAGTATTGAAGTGAAAGTATTCGGGCCCTTAGCTCAGCGGTTAGAGCAGCGGACTCATAATCTCACTTAGGTGTTGTCACCGAGCGAAACCGACTGAATCCATTGCCTCTTAGAAAACCGGCGGTGTGCACCGGATGAAGCCGGAAGACACCGAAAGGGGCACACAGGGGGCACACCGATCAAAAAATCCGATGCTCCTAATGTGACTGGTAAGCGCCCCAGGCGGGGATACTCAAGGAGTCTCTGCCGATGGGTCCTCGTTCCGAGGTTCGACCCTGCCATTCCTACGTGTTCGGCCTCTGGTGCCTCGATCCAACTCTTTCGGCGTATGCGGGCCCGCGATCCGGTCAAGCCCTTCCAGTATGGTTCGGATCTCAGTCTCTGCAAAGGATTGGCAATCCGAGTAGAGCTTGGTCAAGAGCTCTGGCAATGCCTCCCGAATAGCAGGCAGGATTTGTTCGAATTCCGGAAACGCAGCGCGGAAAGAACGTATCCTCTCTGAGTTCTCGCTCAGCCGCGTCTTGCGCTCTGCCTCGTCTCCCCATAAGCTGCCCCAATACTTACAAGTGAGACATGACGGGGCACAGCGTGTTCCGTCGTGAGATAGAAATGATCCCCAGCCGGACTCCGCCAGTGACAGAGTCTTCGCTGAGTCGTCGCGGCGCTTTTCGCCGTTGCACTTCCTGCAAGCGACCAGGACATTTCCGGCGACATGAAGGCCTGCGCGGTAACGGTTCATACCGTCGAGGTGTTCGATCACCGACTGGCCGTCGGCGAGAGGGCGGCAGCAGTAAGGGCATTTGTTGCCGAACCATTCCCGGACCAGCTTCTCGTACTCCTCACCGTCGATTCTGAATCGCCAGCTCTCGGCGACTCTCCGGCTCAGTTCATGGAGGAACATGCTAACGATCTTGTTCGCAACGTCGGACTTAGCCCGTCTCGTCGCTGAACGTAATTGAGAGGTTGGGTCTTTCACCTCTCGTCTCCGAACAGCCAGTCGACCTGAACGCCGAGAGCGGTCGCGAGCGCCTTCAGTTCATAGTCGAGAACACGTCGATGGTTGTTTTCGATCTTGGCGATCGCGGCTCGATCGAGTTGAATTCCGAGCCGCGCCAGCTTCCCTGAGAGGGCGTCCTGCGTAATCGGTGGTTCGATCAAGTTGCGCGCTTCGGCAACGCGCTGTCCGACGATGTTCTTACCTTTCGGACCTTTGGGCACACGACGAGCGTAGCGTCTAGCCCTATCCGAGAGTGTTCTAGAATAGAACATTATGAGGTCGTCGCGGCATGGGACGGTGGCCGGAGAGCGCCCGCAAGTGAACTGGGCTCAACGTCGTAGGGCTTGTCGTCGAAGACGAATTCCCCGACCTCGGCCTGAGGGTAGGGCCACCATCGCCGGAGGCCGGTGCAGTATGTGCGGCCGGTCAGCTGAGAAGCATGGAGTGGTGCTCCTCGCCATTCACAAACGCCCGCGCGAGCGAAGTGGTAACGCCGTCTGGGACCAGCTGCAGGTGGTCTGCGAGGAGTGTAATGCAGGGATGGGGGCCTGCTCCGAACTCCCCGATCCGGCATGGATGCGTGCCGTGATGTCTCACAGGAGTGTCCACGTGCGGCTCGGCGAGACGCTCAAGGCATTCAAGGGCGAGCCGGTACCGGCGGCAACTCTCAACTTCGTCGCGAACCAGGGCGCTTGGAAAAAGCGCATTCGCGAGCTCCGCTACCTGGGTTGGGAGTTCGAGACGTTCAACCGGAAGCAGCCGCAGGGTGGCCGCGTCTCCTCGTACTACCGACTGGTAAAATCCCGCCCGTGGCCCGAGGACCCGACCGGAGTCGTCCGCCAGTACAAGCGCGACCGCGCCAAGCAGAGCAAGGCCGACGGTTGACGACGTTCGATGCCGCCGCTTGCTTCGTCAGTCCTTCTTATGGGCCCCAGCGTCAATCAAAGAGTTTACTCTGCACGGTGGCAAGATCCTCGTGTCTTCGTCGGCGCGAACGAAGGCCACGCGACGGCCACGGGCATATGACGGCGGCCCAGAGTGTTTCATAGAACTTCATGATGCACACGAGCTTGCCAAAATCCGACCACACCCAATTCCGCACGAACATGTAGGAGAAGACGCCCTTTTGCAAGTGCGTCCAGCGTCTGGGCGTGAATCGCTCGTTGTGGGCCATAACGAAAATTTGGTTCATGGCATCCTCCGAGTGGGCCAGCGGAGCAGGCTTGAAAGTGCTGATCTCAGGTACCTTTCCAAGCTTATACCGGTGGCAGAACAAGCCGAAGGCGACCTTCTGGGCGACTGCCTCCATTCTGTCCATCTCGGGAGCAAAATATACTCTGCCATCCGATCCTGTGCCCAGAGACTGAACGATTCGATCGTCGAGTGCGGGTCTGCGATCCAGGGCGCGGTCTACGATCCCGCCTGGTTGTAGCTTCTGCTGCAAGAGAGGGTGGAAGCCAACTTGCGCCAGTGCGACCCGAAAGTACTCTTCGTCCCGAGAACGGTCGGCGTTGCATTTCTGACAGCATGGCAACGTCGGCAGGTTGTCGGGATATTCCGGCTCCAGCAAGCATCTCGGCACAACATGATCCCGCGTTGTCGCTTCTGCTCCGCAGTACGCGCAAAGCTTCGATGCCGTTTTGCGGCCCATATTTGAATCGTAATCAGACTCGGATGCGCTGGCAAGGCCTCTCGATTACTAAAGAAATTTAGCGAAAACGGGCGCGTACTTTCCCAGCGGAACACGCCACGATTCAATCAGGCGCCCCGACGGGGCGACCGGAAGGAGAGATTCAGAGATGGTAGCAGCAAAGAAAGCGCGCAATGCCGTTGTGAACGGAACCAACCACACCGACGCCAGTCTGGCGGCGATGAAGACGACGGAGGTCGCCGGCTTGGTGGCCGCGATCCGGGGCGACGGGAAAGCGCCGAAGCCGGCCACGAAGGCGAAGGCGATCGAGCTATTCTGGCAGGCCGCGGAGCGGCTTCCGGCGACGCCGGAGGCTCCCAAGGCTCCCGAGGTGCAAGACGCCAAGGCTGCGGCCCCCGGCGCGAAGAAGGCCGCCCAGGGCTCCGCTAAGGAAGCACCAGAGAAGGCGCCCAAGGTCAAGAGGTACGCCGTCCAGATCGACGGCCCCGAGGCTGCGGCAAAGCTCCAGGCGATGAACCCCCTGGCTCGTCGGCTGGCGGAAGAGATCAGGGACGCAGGCCACCCCCTCAGCATGGCGGAGTGCGCCGCGATCGTCGGCAAGTTCAGCAAGTCGAAGAAGCCCGAGAAACTGGTCGCGTGGCACTTCTGCAAACTGTACCGGCCCGCCGGCATCCTCGCCGAGTCCCGCGACGGCAGGGGAGCATAAGGATGGCTGACGACGACTGCGCGGTAGTGCGCGTGCTCCCGCCGGACCCGCTCCAGCGCCTCAAGTCGCTGGTGTTGGACGCTGTGTCATCGCCGCTGACAAAGCGGCAGTACGAGATCGCGCTGGGTAGGTTCATCGAGTGGACTGGCGGCCGGACGTTCTGCAAGCCGCTGGTGAACCAGTACCGGTCGCACTTGGAGGGGCGGGGCTTCTCGCCCTCCACCATCAACCAGGCGCTCAGTGCGATTCGGCGCCTCGGCTTCGAGGCCGCCGACGCGGGGATGCTGGACCCGAACGTCGCCGCCGCGGTCGGCAGGGTCAAGGGCGTCCGCCGCGAGGGAAGGCGCACCGGCAACTGGCTCACCAAGGAGCAGGCCCGCGCGCTGCTGTCGGTGCCCGACTCGCGCACCTTCACGGGCAAGCGGGACCGGGCGCTGCTCGCCGTCCTGCTCGGCACCGGGCTCAGGCGCAACGAGGCCAGGGACCTCGCGATGGAGCACGTGCAGATGCGCGACGCACGCTGGTGCATCGTGGACCTCGTCGGCAAGCAGGGCAAGGCCCGCACGATCCCGATGGCCGCGTGGACCAAGCTCGCCATCGACGAGTGGACCGCGGCGGCGGGCATCGCGGAGGGCAGGGTCTTCAGGCCGGTGCGGTGCAACGGCACGCTGGCGGGCGACCGGCTGTCGCCGCAGACGATATTCCGGATCGTGCTGGAGCACTCGGGGCGCGTCGGCGTCCAGATCCGCCCACACGACGCCCGGCGCACCTTCGCGCGGCTTGCGTTCTACGGCGGTTCGGGCATGGAGCAGGTCTCGCTCAGCCTGGGCCACTCTTCAGTGACGGTCACCGAGCGGTACATCGGCGTGCGGCTGGACCTCGCCGACGCGCCCTGCGACCACCTCGGCATCTCGCTCTGAAGCCGCCGCCAGCCCCTTGACGCCCTCCAGCAGTTGCGCATTAACGAACCTTAATCTGTGCGTTTGGGAGCGGCCGCGCTGCTCCGCGGCACCTGCAACTCGTTGAAGTAGGCGCCCACCAGCGTGTCCGGGCCGAGAAGATACCACGCCTCGCCGTAGCCCGCAACCGACCCTCGCCGCGGGTCGTGCGAGCGAATTAATGTCATGGAAGTTCTCGCGGGATCTCCTTAGGATCGAGTTGTGAGGCGCTAGAGACGAGAGAGAAAAACGCCTCTCAGACAGAAAGGACGAGAGAGGAAGCCAATTGAACAAACCAAAATTCGGAGCGGACCCCGGCCGCCGAGCCAGGCTCCGCGAGGTGCTCTGCAAGACCTTGGACTATCTGGTAACGCGGGGGGCGGCCAGACCCGAGGATGCGGCGACCTTCGTGAGGTGCCCGGACGAGGACCTGTCCGAGCGCGTGATCGCGATCTTGCTCCGCGAGATAGTGAGCCTCGAACTCAAGGTGGAGGCAGCCGCCGCGATGCTCCGAGAAGCAGACAAGACCCTCGAACTGATTCAACAACAGGCGGAGGCCGACGAGAGGCTGGGGGCGGCCGCTTAAATCACCAGGATGGCAGGGGGCCTCGGTCGCGCGGGATTCCACGCGTGGCGTTATGCTCCCCTGCCTCGCCGCCAGCTAACATGAGCTCATGAACCTGGAAGAGGTGAACGACAGCATACTCGCGGACCTCGCCGGCCTGCACCGGACTTACTTCGTTACGTCGCTGCTGAGCGAGCGCCTCGACAGAGCGGACCTCGCCGAGGTCCTGCTCTACGCATACGGGACCCTCGCCGGCCAGGGTGAAGTGGAGGAATTCCGCGCGGATAGACCAGTCCAAGACCACGAGGGGTTTTGCGACTGCGAGACCAGCCGGCACTTCTGGCGGGGCGTGTTCGACCAGCGCGGCACCTTCTTCCTCGCGAAGGACGGGAAGGTCCGCAGGAAGACCGGCAGCACCAGCGGGAACCTCCGCCCGACCTTCCGCGTGGCGGGCACGCAGGTGCTCCTCTCCCGCCTCTACGACTTCTTCCGCCTGTACTCCGCATACCCGCAGGCAGCGAGCGAGCATTTTCTCAAGCAGATTGACGGCGAAAAGGGCAAGGTCGAGATGAGCGGGCTAGACGCGCAGATGGCAGTCTACGACCTGTACGATGGTGCGCACGTGGGCGCCTTCATAGACCGCGCCGCCGACGTCTTGGAGTGGAAGCCCGCGGCGGGCTGGGGAATCGGCGAAGGCCCCGGATGCTTCAACCCGAGGAAGCCCGACTTGTCCCGCCTCAGGCCGGTGCCCGCGGGCGTGTTCGACGCCAAGAGCTAGACCCGCAGGCGCCCATGCGCGGTCTTATGCGCCGCTCGGTAGCTCGGGCAGGTAGGAGGGTTCGAGCGCGCGCTCCTGCCGAGCCGGCGCGGTCTGCTCGATGATGATGGCCTCCATCCGCTCCACCAGCGCGTCGTCCGCCCGCATCATGCGGAGGAGCGCTGAGTCGTGCTCGACCTGGACCGCGTCGCCGTCGCGACCCGTCACCTCGACCGCCGAGAGCTTCGGGTAGACGTAGGGCAGCAGCGCCTTGGCGCAATCGGTCCTCAAGTCCAGCGGCACTTTCTCGTCGTTCATCGTCCTCGCCAGCATCTCCACCGGGTCGGCGCCGTGCTCCTCGATGATCTGGCGGGCGTACACGGTCCTCTTGTTCGGTGTCCCCGGCAGGCGTCCGCCGGTCTTGGGGTAGCCAGGGGGACGTCCGCCACGGTCCTCGCTGGCACCGTCGCGGGCCTCCGCTCGGATCTCCTTGACGCGGTTCTTCGAGACGCCGTGCCGGGCGGCCAGGACCCGAGTGGGCTCCTGGCTCTCCCGGATCGCGGCCGTGTCGGCGGGGGTGAGCTTCGCCGGCATCGCTCAGCCCTGCACGTAGCTGACTGTCAGCTTGTCGTTGGCGGTGTCCGCGTCCACGGCTAGGCTGCCGAGCCGGATCAGGTTCACGCCGCCGTCCACCGACTCAAGGGTAAACGTGTCGTTGAACCCGTTCGCGGGCGGAATCTGAAGCTGCTTGAGCACCCCGACGCCGGTGCCCTTGTTCATGGTGGGGGTGCCCACGTAGGTCTTGCCCGCGTTGCCGCTCAGCGGCGTGACGTACACTCTGGCCACGCGCGTCTCCGGGTCGAGGCCCAGGGCGGTGAGCACGGCGCTAAGCAGCACCGGCGTGCCGGGGGTCGGCACCGCGATGTGTCCAAGTCCGTTCGCGATCATTGGTTCCCTCCGTTGAGCCGCTGCTCAAGCTGCTGGATGCGCGCCAGCAGGGCCTTCTTGCCCTGCTTCTTCCCGCCGTCGCCGCCGATCACCTTCGCCTTGGCCTCGGTCGCCCTCGCGGCCTTCTCGTCGCCGCGACCCTCGCCCTTGGCCTCGGCCTGCATCCACTTCAGTGCTCCGTGCCGGAGCTCCTCGGCGGTCATCTCGTCGAGCTCCTTCCGCGCGTAGTCGCGGACCTTGATTTCGTCGCTCATGTTTTTTCCTCGCTGTTGCTGTGTTCGTTAGTGAGTGTTATGTGACCCTGCCCCCATCTGCTGCTGGCGCACCAGATGGGTCTCGCGCGCTAGCGCGCTCCCCAAAGCGTCGAGCTCTGCATCGAGCTCTCCGAGTTTCTTCACGTACTCCACGACCACGCCGCCCCGGTCGAGTTGGATGGTCAGGTTCGGATCTCTTCTCATCGCTGGGGCGAGCGCGGACCAGAGCAGCGCTGTCTCGCTCCGACCCTTGGCGTCCACCCACGCCCGCTGGGCCCGCTTGATGTCGAGACGGGCTTCTTTCGCCGAGAGCTCGGCGTCCGTCAGGTCGCCTGCTACGAGAAGCTGGAGGGCCTCGCTCAGGAGTCGCTGCTCCGCTTCCAGGGAGGCGCGGCGGGCAGCCTCCGCCTTGACGGCTTTGAGGTCGGCCACGACGGCGCGAAGACCCGCTCTGTCGCGGATCGCCGCGTTCAACTCGGCGAGTCGTGAGTTGATGGCCGCCTGCTTCTTGGCCAGCGCAGCAGCCTTCGCGTCGGCCACCGCCACAAGACGCTTGGCTTCCCTCAGCGCCGCCTCAGCCTCGGCGACCCGCTTCTCGTGGAACGCGAGCCCTTCCGGCGACAGCGCGCCGGGGCCCTCCACCGTGGATTGGATGAACTGTTCTACCGTCATGGCGCTTACTCCGGCAGGCTCACGCGGAACTGGCGCGCCCGCGAGTCGAACTTGGCCTCGGTCTGGTCGTGGTAGCGCTTTTGCTGAGCTTGGCGCTCCAGGCACGCCTCGATCTCCTCGGCGGTCGCGACTCGGTGGGTGCCCTCCACGATGCGCGCGGCGGCGAGGTCGATGGTTGCCAGGGAGACGTGGCCGGCCTGCGTCCCTCTCTCGCGGTTCCGGACGCTGGCCACGTACACGCAGGTGGCCTGCTTCTCGGACTCCCCGAACTGGTCCGTCACCAGTTCCGGCTCGGGCTGCGCGGCGTGCTTGCCCGCCAGCAGTTCCTTGCTCAGGTGCGCTTTGGTGCGCCGGATCTCGTCGTAGTACTCTTTGATTTCCATTTGGTTTTAGTCCTGTCTGTTCGCTTGCTTGCTGTGAAAACTGGCCGCTATATTGCTCGCTATCGACATCAGCGGTTCTCCCGTCGGCGCGTCTCGTATTCGCGCGAGAGAAGCTGGTAGGTGAGAAACTCTTTGGCAGCCTTGGAGAAGGCCTTCTCGCGCTGCTCGTCGGGCATCGCCTCGCCGCGGGCCAGCTGTCCGATCGGCCCGAGCCTGCGGGCCTGCCGGTCGAGCCACTCGGCGAGGGACTGGGCCGGGTGCTGGTCGGCGTCGTCGATCTGCTTGCCGCCGTCCGGGTTGAACGGTATCTCCCGCTTGTTCTTGATCGTCGATACGGCGCCCTGGCTTATGCCGAACCGCCGCGCGACGGTGGTCTGAGGCTGGCCCGATGCGAGAGCCTTCTTGACCTCCTCGCGCTGCTCGGGCGTCAGCCGGTTGCCCAGGTTGGCGCGCGAGGAGATCTCGGCGGAGGTCGCTAGCGCCAGGTGACGAGGGTTGACGCAGAGCGAACTCTGGCCGCACGTGCGGATGACCCGCCTGCCCTCCGGTATCTCGCCGTGAAAGAGCGCGTAGGCTCGCCGGTGGACGAGCTCGTGGTCCTCGCGGGCGTATCCCTCGCAGTTCACGCCGGGGCCCTGCCATATCCAGCACAGGTCGTCGCCCGCTTCGGCCGGCATCTCCTCAGGCTCGCGCGCCACCGTGACGGGCCGAACGTTCTGGAGGAACTCGGCGGCGCCCTCGGGGCCGTACTCGATCAGGTGCTTGAAGTAGGGAGGCAGGGGGCTCATCGAGTCTCCTCGGTTGTTTTCAGACCCGCTGGAGTTCGCAGGCTCTCGGGCAGCGCTCGCCATATCAGGAGCGCGGCGTCCCGTAAGATGGTCATGTTCTTGAGTTCGGCGTCTGACAGCGCTGACTCGTTGTTCGTTGTGTTTTGTTTGTTGTTCATTTTTTCCCTTCAAACTGGGTCATATATTCACCCTTGAAGTCCCCTGCGGGCTCGCCGTGCCGCCATCCATTTCGCTGCGGTGGCACGTACCTTCTCGGGGTTTGCCTGGCGCCAGCGGCGCGTGGCCTCGCGGTGCTTCTCCCTCAGTTCGGCGCTCGCTGCGTCCGCTTCCGGCCGCTTCTCACTCTGTTCGGCGCCAGCGTCCGGGTCGGGCGCGAGCCTGCCGCTCTCGCTCTCGAAGCCCAGCCGGCCGTGGTCGTCGTAGAGCACGTCCTCGACGGCGCTTCGCACCTGCTCAAGCCGGCGGCAGATCTCCGCGAGTGACTCCTGGACTTGATACTTGGTCCGGGCGTCCAGCAGGGAGAACACGACCCCAGCGGAGCTGTCCATCTGGTCCAGGGCTCCGACGATCTGGCGGTAGTCGTCCAGGCTCTTGCTGTTGGTCAATCCAGGCTCCTCTGCGGAGTTTCGAGCGGGGGCCCCTTTGCGTCGGGCCTCGTGAGACTGCTGAGTCATCCTGGGCCGTCCGAGGGAGCGGGGCAGCCCCTGGCAGGAGGCCGCCCCTTCGCGTGGGCATCAGGAAGGTCGGCCGGTCTCAACCGTCTGCTTAGGCGGGAAACCGGCAGCCTCATTAATCATGCCGAGGTTGGGACCTCAACGGTTGGTGACAGACGGAGCGTTGCGCAGAGCTTGTTTGTCGGACTGGCGGTCGTGTGGCAGGGGATGCGGCGGCGTCCGCGCCCCTAATACCAGGGAGCAACGCACATACCTGTGAGGTATGAACGCACGCGAAGGCTAATATCTGATGTAGAGATGCTGCAAGCTGCTGGAGAATAAGATCCTTACGGCAGTATTAAGATAGCCCGGCCCCTAATAGACATGCTGGTTCATCATGTTCGTTGCTGTTCTATATAAGGCGCGACTCCCCTGACTTGGTTGGAAGGAAGAGCACGCCGGCCACCGTGTACAAGGTGGCTGGCTTGGCAGGGGTCTTCGGCTCCGGCGGCTCTATATACAAGGCCAAGGCGCTCGAGACGACGGAGTGAAAGACTTCTTCGCCAATCTACTGATGTATCTGACTGTAAGAGACTGCAACAGAATAACTTGACTACAACATTAGAGGTTCTGAGGAAGTAATGAGGTGATGTGTCTACACTGATGGCGGAAGCTGGTCTCTTATTGCGTTTGAGATCATCTCGAACGCCTTGGCCTGCTATATAGTAGAGTTCCCCTGCCCCAGGGGCCCAGGCTTCGACGTCCCAGGATCTCCACCCCTGCGAAGCCACCCTTGGCTCCGATCCCTGGCACGCCTATTTGGAGCCCAGGGCCGCCCAGATCGCGTCCGCAGAGCCTCGCCCTTGGTCACGACCACCTGGGACTGTTTTGCCAATCCTGGCGTCTCTGGGGGCCGAGCGGGGGCGGTGACGCGAACATTACTTTTTTCATCTCCTGCTGAATCAACGAGATCGCGAGATTATGTTGTGCCCGGTTTCGGCCGGTGGTGATAAAGTACATCTAGGCGCGGGCACCCAGAAGCATCAAGGCTGGCCCTGGTCGCGCCGGCACTTCGCCGCCAATCGGCTCGGGGCGGCTTTCGGTGCAGAGCGCGGTTCGGGGCGTCCGGCAGGTTGCCGGCCCAGTCCGAACAACAGCCGGTGGTCGGTAGCGCCTTGCCCGTATTCCCGCCAGGGCGCCCCCACGACACCAAACTCCAAGGAGCACCCGAGATGGCTGTTGTGAAGCCCGTTCCCCCGAGCATCACCGAAAACGCTGGCGTCCCAACGAGGATCGCGCCGGCCTACCTGCGCCTGCGCGCCGCCGCAGACTACCTGAGCGTGACGCAGCAGTACCTCAACAAGATGGAGCGGATGGGCCAGGGACCTCGCCGCATCAAGAAGGGCCGGATGACCTTCTACGCCGTGGCCGACCTCGACACCTGGATGCGCGGCTCCGAGGAGCAGGCTGCGTGAGCACGCGGCGGGCGCCCGCGGGACCTCCGCTGGCTTACGCGGCCCCGCCGCTCGCAGCATAATTCAACCGCCATGATTTTCAAAAGAACCAAGCGACTCGCGGACGGCACCACGAAGGAGTACCCGGCATACTGGTATCGCTTCAAGTGGAACGGACGCCTGATCAGAGTCAACACGAAGCAGCCGAACAAGCAGGCCGCCGCGCAGCTTGAGGCTCAGCACCGGACGCAACTCGCGAAGGGCGAGGCGGGCATCCGCGACCGCAGCAAGGTCCCGACCCTTAAGGAGTACGAGGCGCAGTTCATGGGTCACATCGAGGTGCGCTGCAAGGAGAAGCCGCGAACCGTCACCTTCTACCGGGAGAAGATGGCGAACATGGTCAAGTTCGCGCCGCTGGGAAGCGCCAAGATCGACCGCATCGACGAGAGCCTGATCGAGAAGTACGTGCAAGCTCGAAGCAAGGAGGTCATGCCTGCCACCGTGAACCGCCACCTCGCGACGCTGCGCCGCGCTCTGCGGCTGGCGCAGGAGTGGAAGCTGGTGGATCGGGTGCCCCGCATCCGCCTGCTCCCCGGCGAGCGCAACAGGGAGTTCGTGCTGAGCCACGACCAGGAGCCGAAGTACCTGGGGGCCACTCCCCTGCCGCTCCGGGACGCCGCCGTCATGATCCTCGACACCGGGCTCCGCGTCGGCGAGGCCATCGGCCTCCAGTGGCCGGACGTCCACCTTGAGCCGGTCGGCGCCGCCAAGTTCGGGTACGTCCACGTGTGCAAGGGCAAGTCAAGGAACGCGCAGCGCAACGTCAGCCTGACGGCGCGAGTGAAGGCCATGCTCGCGGAGCGGAGGGCTGAGGCGATCAACGAGTGGGTGTTCCCCGGCGAGAGGGAGGGTAGAGCCATCGTCGGCACATCTCTTTCCCACCAACACAAGCGAGTCCGCGATAAACTGAAACTACCTGGTGACTTCGTGATCCACTCGCTGCGGCACACCATGCTGACGAGACTCGGAGAGGCCGGGGTGGACGCGTTCACCATCATGAAGATTGCGGGGCACAGCAGCATTACGGTTTCCCAGCGGTACGTGCACCCGACGTCCGAGGCGATGGAGCGCGCGTTCGAGAAGCTGGAGGCGTTCAACTCGGGCGCGAATGGCAAGGGTGGGCACACAGAGGGCACACCGAACCAGGAAGCCGAGAAGGACGCAGCCTAAGTAGTTGATTCAGTTAGCACGGGCCCTTAGCTCAGCGGTTAGAGCAGCGGACTCATAATCCGTTGGTCGTAGGTTCAAATCCTACAGGGCCCACCAGTTCTTTCAAGTAGTTGCGAACTACTGAAACCGAATTCGCTGCCGTGCGGTAACCATCGCAGAATGGCCGTACCTGTTAACAAGCTCTGAAGATCCGTAAATCCATTGCTCTTTAGACGTTTGCGCCTTACCATTGAAGTCTTGGAGTTAAGGTCATGGAACGACACAATGCAACCCATGGGATATCGCCAACCAATCTATCCCGGCGGCGGTTCTTCCAAGCGGCGGCCCTTGCCGCCGGCGCGACAGGCGACGCTGCCGCGGACGTGAGACCGGCCGGGCTGCCCAATCTCACGATCAAGGAAGTCAAGGCGTATGTCACCGATTCCGGACGCCTGGCTTCCATCGTCACGGAAAGCGGCATCGAAGGCAATTGCACGCTCCAGAGCCACGTCTTCCACGCGGACTGGGACAACCGCGGCTGGGTGGCCTACGCCAAAGGCCTCCTGGTGGGCAAGAACGCGCTGGACCACCTGCAGTTCACCGCACAGTACATCCCGGTGCGGCGCCATTACGGCCAGAGTCCCTACGCCTCGGCCATCGACATCTGCCTGTGGGATTTGCTTGGCAAGGCGCTCGGGCTGCCCATCTACCAGCTTCTCGGATCGCACAAGAACCGTATTCTGGCATACGCCAGTTCGCAGCACATCGAAACCAGGAACCCGGATCCCTACGTCGAAGTGGCATTGAAGATGAAGGCCGAGGGCTTCCGCGCCTTCAAGCTCAATCCACCGCCGGTTACATCCGATGGCGATAGTCACCACCGGTTGGATATCGAGATCTGCAAAGCCCTGCGCAAGGCGCTCGGCGACGACTTCATCCTGATCCATCACGGCGTCGGCAATTACACCCGCTATGAGGCGATGGAGGTGGGCCGCGCCCTGGATGAGCTGCATTTTCGAGGCTACGAGGACCCGTTGCCATCCACGGATATCGACGGCCTGACGGAGTTGTGCCACGCTCTCAAAGTGCCGGTCATCGTCGGAGAATTCGTCTTCTCCGTGTACGACTACGGCGAGTACATCCGGCGCGGCGCGGGCGGTATGTTGCGTTTCGTCGTGGATAACGTCGGCGGCATTACCGGCGGGATGAAGATCGGCACTCTGGCGGAGTGCTTTGGAATGGAGTGCACCCCGCACGGAGTGGGCAACGTGCTGCACCAGGCCGCCCACTTGCATTGCGAGCTGGCGATGCCCAACAGCGCGTTCGTCGAGGTATCCGCGCCCCAGGGCGCCCGCGACGCTCAGCCTTACATGTTGGACCATATCCGTATCGCTGGCGACGGCTATGTGGATGCGCCCTCGAAACCGGGCCTGGGGTATGAGATCGACCGTAACGCGCTCGACAAGCTCACCCTCCAGGTGGAGCGCTGAAAGATAAGGAGGTCGTTGATGGCACACAGAATCGTTCGGTGGTCGCTTCCAGTGTTGGTCGCTACGTCGCTGGCGTTTGCGCAATCGAAGCCCATCCCGCAACTGGTCAGGAAGGACGGCCGGTTCCGTTTCCTAGTGGATGGCAAGCCGTTCCTGATCCTCGGCGGCCAGGTGGGCAATTTTAGCGCCTACCCCGACCGCATGCAGGAAGCCTGGCCCGCCTTCAAGGCCATGAACCTCAATACCGTCGAGTATCCGGTCTACTGGAACGAGATCGAGCCCCAGGAAGGCAGGTTCGACTTCACCGACTTTGACCGGATACTCCAGGGCCTGCGCTCACAGGGGTTCCGAGCCGACCTGCTGTGGTTCGGTACGTGGAAGAACGGCGCCATGGACTGGACTCCCAACTGGGTCAAGTCCGATCCCAAGCGCTTCCCCCGGGTGATCGATGCCGGCGGCAAGCCGACCCGGTCGCTGTCGCCGCTGTCGAAGGCCAACCTGGACGCCGACCGCAAGGCATACTCGGCCATGATGAAGCACCTGCGCGAAATCGACGAGGCGGACCGCACCGTCATCATGGTGCAGGTGGAAAACGAGCCGGGCGCGCTGGCCAGCGTGCGCGACTTTTCGCCGGAATCGAACAAACTGTTCAACGGCGCCGCTCCGGCGCAACTGGTAGCGGCACTCAAGAAGAAGCCGGGCACGTGGAAAGAAGCGTTCGGCCGCATCGCGGATGAAGCCTTCCAGGCGTACTACCTTTCGGGCTACATCAACGAGGTCACCAAGGCGGGCAAACAGATCTACCCTCTCCCGACCTATGTCAATGTGTGGAACGGCGGTTACGGCACCAACGACAATTTTGAGTTATTCGACCGGCCGGGCGAGACCTATCCCAGCGGCGGCGCGGTGTCGCACATGCTCGACCTGTGGAAAGCCAATGCGCCCGATGTGGACATGATCGCGTCGGACATTTACCACCAGAATCCCATCACCTATCTGAAGGTTCTTAGTAACTACACGCGGCCCGATAATCCGCTGCTGATCATCGAGACGGGAAGCTGGATCGCGGCGCGCGCCTTTTTCTATGCGGTGGCGGACTACTCGGCGGTCGGTTTCGGCCCGTTCGGCGTGGACGGCGTTCCGGGCGAGGCTTTGCGCCCCGATATGGCTGCCGTTGCGGCCGATTTCCGGGTGGTTCAATCGGCGATTCCGGTGATTACGGAGTTGCAGGGGACCGACAAGTTGAAGGCCGCGGTGGAGGAGCGCGGCACGGGGGCGCGCAACCTGATTTTCTCGAACTACGACGCCCTGGTCCGCTTCCATCCGCCGGGGCGGCAGCCGGCGGGGTCGGTTGGAGCAGCGCCGGCCGCGGGCCCAGTGGAACCGTCGGGCCGGGTGCTTATCGCCGAACTCGCCCCGGACGAGTTTCTGATCATGGGCTTCGATTCCACCGTGGAGTTCCGGCCGGTGCAGGGGTCGGGTTATACGGCGGCACAGTTACTCTCCAACGAAGAAGGCGTTTACGAGAACGGTGTTTGGAAGCGGACCGTGCTAGGGACAACCTCGCAGGGCGATTATTCCGGCCCGACCGTAAGACTCTCCGCGCAGGGGGGCATGATTCGAGTCAAGTTGATAAGGTATTGAAAGGACACCGCGAAGCAGCTACCCGTACTTAGTACTCCAGTTCCGAATTGCGATGACGTATTCCAGTTGCCTGAGTGTGGGACAGGCTCTCGGCGGGCTTCTCGGGCCGCCTGACCGGCGTCGGACCGAGGGTCCGCAGCAGCGCACGGCGCTGGCCCACTTCACAGGATTACGTTATAGAACTTCCGAAAGGGGGTGCTTAAGTGCTTCGGTAGAGCGCCCGGCACGCCGATGGGATGAAGGCGCCGCGCCGAAGGGGAATGGATTACTATTGCCGCATTGGAGGCAATCAATGTGGATCGACGCATCGACGGCGCACGCACTGGACAATCCGGCGGCACGGCAGGAACTGGCGAGAGCGGCTACGGCCGCGGCACGCGCGGCGGCGCCGGCCGTGGATATCGAAATCGTCTGGGACGGCATGTGGGTGCGGCGGGTGGGTACGCACTACTTCCCCGACCCGGACCTCTTCCAGGTGGCGGAACCGGACTGGCAGCGCTGGAGCCATACGGCGGAGAAGTATCTGCGCGATGCCGGCGACTACTGGTTCCACGTTTACAAACCGCAACCGGGGGACGTGATCGTGGACATCGGTGCGGGGCGCGGCGAGGACGTGTTCGCGTTTTCCCGCGCCGTGGGTCCGGAGGGAAAGGTCTACGCGATCGAACCGCACCCGGTTTCGTTCGCGGTTTTGGAAAAATTCTGCGAGCGCAACGGGCTACGCAATGTGACGACGATCGACTGCGCATGCGTGGAAGCGCCGGCCGACCTTGAAATCGAGACGCTGCCGGTGTGGGAGTCCAACTACGTACGCAGCGGTCCAACGTCGCCCACCAGTTTCGCCGTGAAGGGCGTACGCTTCGACGACCTCTGCGCGGACCACTCAATCGGGCGCATCGACTTTCTTAAGATGAATATCGAGGGCGCCGAGCGTCTGGCGCTGCCGGGTTGCCGCCGCGCGCTCGAGCGCACTCGCTACGTCTCGATCGCGGCGCACGATTTCAGAGCCTCGCGCGGCGAGGGCGAGCAGTTCCGGACCCTCGCCTTTGTCCGTGAGTTTCTGACGGAGTGCGGCTTCAAACTGACCACGCGGGATTGCGACCCGCGATACTACGTGCCCTTCCACGTGCATGGCCAGCGGTGAGGCAGGGGATGGCGCGAGAATGCCGTTTTACGGGCGACAACGCGACAGTTCGTGGGGGCCCTGGAGCATTTCATCATGCTCGAATGCGTCTACGCCGCCCGCGGCCCGTTCCCCGATCTTCGCCATGGCCAGTAGGATGTCGCCGAGGCGATCCGCGTCGGTCCTTATAGGGGGATCGCGTCCCAGGGACACCGGCGTGGACCGGACATTCTGGCTACCGACGCTGCGTGCAGACGGGCTTTCTCCATTCCAGGTCAAGGCTAATGCCACCACGTTCTCTTTCTGGCTGCTTAACGAGCACGCCAACGAGATGGTTTCAGACACGCCGCATCTACGTCTTCGTCAACATCAAGAAAGAAGGAACGCCTCCAGAGTTTTGTGTCGTTCCGAGCGCGGTCGTGGCGGAAAGATGTGGGTTGACATGGGAGACAACACGTTTTACGCCTTCTCACGAGACGACGCGAGACCGTTTCAGGACAAGTGGGACATCTTGCGTGAAACCAAGTGAACACCCGACAACTCGGTCGGGGCAACGATCTCCCCATCGGCTCACGGCCATGTCTGGGGCTGGCTGATCTTGCGGGCGTTCGCGCCTTCTGGCAGCCATTCGCTGCCTTGCGACTTTCGAACTCCGCGGCCAGCAGAAAAGACGGCGAGGTCGGAACGGGAAAGCCGAAGTTGGAAGCTTGGCTCCCCAGTCCGGACACGTTTCGAACTTTTGCAGCGTAAGTCCCGAACCGAAGGCGCTACAATGTGCGTGTAAAATTGGACAGCATGAGCAAAATCAATTGGTCGCGCGTGCTCTTCTGCGGACTGCTAGCCGGAGTCGTTTGGATCATATTGGGCGCCATGGTCACCGCGCTGCTCGGGCGGGACTTCGCCGCCTTGCCCAATAACCGTCTCGGTACGCCCTCCCCCGGCTTCGTCCTGTTCAATGTCGTACTCGATCTGCTTGAAGGAATTTCCATCCTGTGGCTTTACGCCGCCATCCGGCCGCTCCATGGCCCCGGCGCGAAGACCGCAATCATTGCGGCTTCTGCGTGGTGGTTCATAGTCAGCTTGGGAGATGCCACGTGGTGCTCCTTCGGTCTCTTCCCGCCACGCACCGTCATTCCGCTGATGATTGGAACCCTTCCGGCCCTCATCCTCGCCAGCATCGCCGGGGCTAGGTTTTACAGGGAATAGACGTCGTGCAGGAGATCGGGCAAGCGGCGCTTGTAAATCGCCTGTTGCCGAAAAGCGGACGCGCTGCGATGTCCCCAGATGGATCGAGGTTGCGAGTTTCGAGTCCGGCGAACTGCGCACCTACTCGCTGCCAAACCAGAGTAGCAATCGGAGCATTCGTTACCGGTTCTAATCCATGCTGGGGTGGTCGCGAGAGTTCGAACTCGTAAGTTCACGAAAAAGAGAGGCGTGGCAAGCAAATCGTGGAACTGGGTTGGCTCCCCGGCATGGATTCGAACCACGATTCACGGCTCCAAAGGCCGCTGTCCTACCATTAGACGACCGGGGAATTGACGCTGAGGATGGTCTCGCGTCGATTAGATTAGCATATTTGCTCTGGTTGCCGTGAATGGATGGCGAGGTCGCGCACCCTGCCCGCGCAGGACAAGGGTCAAAACGCCATCCAGACTGTCTGAGTTACCGTGGCGGACCCGGACTGATTGGTCAGGTAAAGGACGGCCTGGTTTGTGCCCATGGAGGGGGGAGAGTAGGGAGCTGGACGTTGAATTGAGTCACTCCGGCGACAATGCCGGGGGCAGCGCCTCCATACAAAACCGTGGAACCTGAGGAGCTCACCGAGTCCTCGGAAGTAGCCTGGCAAGTTCCTTTGCAAGCGTCTTCGGCCGCGGTTGCGACCTGGCCGTCGGCGAGCGGAGAGAAATTCGATTGCCAGCCGGTGGCAACGAATCGCATCCCGGCATTCGGCATGAATGCCTGGGCCATGAAAACAACGGGCGGCGAGATCGCCGGCGCTACCGAGAAAAACGGATTGAGCCGCCGAATGTGTGCACGGGCAGACTAAGAGTCCGGCCACGAAAGGCACGTAGCGGGGCGGAAACTCGAGCTGGTTTCGGGTTGGGGGGGTGGTTTCGTCGATATTTTGCTTGTTTTTGGCGGTCAGCTCTCAGGCTGCAGCTTGCAGCTCCTGGGCTGGGGGTGGAATTGGGGTTGTGTGGGGGGTTGCTGCTGGGGAGATAACTGATGTGGATTCAATTGGTTGAGCGGAGGCGGTGGGTTCGTTTGGTAACGGCTTCGCTGCGGCGGTTTTCAGCCCCGTGCTTTTCTCGGCGTTGACTCGATTGGCAGTGAGGCGCACTTCGGAAATCGGTTTTTTGGTTTGGTCTGACATACGGAATCCTTTCGAAAGGCACCGGCGACAGGGATCGCCGGCGCTACTCGAGAGTTATCACGTGGAGAGGCTGAGATCTGCAGTGCGGAAACGCTAAGCGGATTGGAATTAAGGAGATCAGGAGTTTTGAAAAGCTGTGACGGAAAAATTGTGGCTCTGGAGTTTTGTCGATTTTTCACAAGCTAAAGGCGATGCTACGGGTTGTCAGTGGGTGAAAGCGTAGGTCAGGTAGTTGACACCGATGCGAATGCCGAGATCGGAGAAACGGGTGGGATAGGTGGGTTCGTCGGCGTTCTCCCAGGAGTCGCCCAGATCCATGTCGTGACACATTACGACGTTCAAGCGCCCGTGGTCGTCGTAGATGCCGCGCCAGTGAGGGACATCGCCGCCGGAACCCCATTGGGGAAAGGTGGGGCACTTTTCGCAGATGCTGCCGGTCTGGGTGTACTGCATGCCGGGGACCTGATAGCGGTGCTCGAGATCGAAGACGGTGTGGAAAATGGGGTCGTTATCGGGAATGTCGACGATGGGACGGCCGGGCAGCACCTTGTCCATGCTGTGGCGAAACACCTGCCACTCGACGGTGCCGTGGAAATCGTCGCACATAAAGAAGCCGCCGCGAGCCAGAAACTCGCGGAACTTGGCAATCTGAACGTCGTTGAGTTCCCAGTGGCCCACCTCGACGGCATAGAGCCAGGGGTAGTTGAATACGTCGTCGTCCTCTTCGAGGTTGATGGGTTGCTCGGCGGAGCGGGCGTCGATACGGGTGAGGCGGCGAATGGCCAGCGACAGATGGCGGTCCGAGCGGGGGTAATCGATGGTCCAGTTGGTGTTGCCCTGGTGCCAGTCGAAGCCGCGTTTGGCTTCCGATTGCCAATCGATATAGCCGTGCCAGGTGGGATACATCAGGCGCGCAAAGGTCCATTCGGCTGGAACGTTGTAATCCTTGGCCTTGGGGAAGTTGTTGTATTCCCAGGCGGGGTACTCGCGAAAAGGCCGTTGCGCGAAGACCGTGCAAACGATCAACCCCGCTCCCAGCGCCGTAGCAACCACAGAACTCGCCCGCATGTCTCCACTTCCAGTATATGGGCGAGGGCGCGCCGCCGGCTGCCAAATCGGCGGCGCGCGGAGACTTCCCATTTTCACAGGCTGAAGCCTGCGCCACCACTCAGAAGCTTTGTTCGTCGGCGGAGGGGCCGTAAATCGAGGGCACGGGTATTTCGTTCAGGCGCAGATACACGGTGAGCTGGCCGCGGTGGTGCACGATGTGGTTGAATACGAAGCTGCGCAACACGGCGGCTTTGGGCAAGGTAAAGAAGACCTGTTCGCCGCTTTTCAACGACCAGGGGTTCATCATAATTTCATCGGGCGCGGCGGCGAGGGCGGCGCGGGCAGCCGCGGCGTTCTTGTCGAAGGCCGCGAGCAATTCCTGCACCGTGGTGGGATCCGGGTCTTCGTCACCGGGCGCGCTCAGGTCGATGAAATCCTTCTCCAGCGTGCCCGGTATCCAGACCGCCATTTGGACGATGTGCCAGGCGAGTTTGCCCATGGGCATGGAGCGGGGATGGGGCGTCCAGTCGAACTTGTCGGTGGGGACGCGTTCCAGCACGCGGCGCGTCGTTTTGCTTTCGTGATCGAACTCTTTCAACAGAGCTTCGGACATCGGCATGTCAGGGAGAACCTCCTCCGTTATATTCGCTTTTTATTCGCTACCTGTCAAGGTGAAAAACGGGACTGGCATCGAAAACGGTTGGCGAACCCGGCGACGAAACCTGGCGGGCGCGCCGTCTGTCTAACGCTGCAGGAGAGGAAAATCATGAAGGCAGGATTTCTGAGGCGGATATTGGCAGCGGGAGCGCTGCTCGGTGGCTTGTCGTGGTTGGCGGGCGTATCGTTGGCGGCCGACGATGCCGAGATCGCGCGCGGCGTAACCCATGAAATTGTCAGCTATCCGTACTATACGCTGTGGGACGAACTGGATTTCACGCTTGCGAACGGTCAGGTGGAACTGGGCGGCGCGGTTTCTCAACCCTTCAAGAAACAAGATATCGAGCGCCTGGTAAGTAAGGTGCCCGGCGTAGTCAGCGTCGCCGATAACATCAAGGTGCTGCCGGTGTCGGCTTTCGACGATCGCCTGCGCAGGGCGGTTGCCGGCGCTATCTATCGGGATCCGGTGCTCTCGCGCTACGCCGGAATGGGATGGGCGCCGATCCACATTATCGTGGACAACGGACACGTGACACTGGCGGGGAGGGTGAACAGCGACATGGAAAAGCAGATTGCCGGATTGCGGGCGTCACAGTCACTTAGCTTTGGAACGGTGGTGAATAACCTGGTGGTGGAGCATCCGGCGAGCAAGAAGAGCTGACGGATTCGAAAACTCGACTGAATGGGCGGCCGGGGCCAATTTCCGGCCGCCCTTTTTTTCCGGGACCGCGATTTCACAACGCCTCGAACAGCGGTAACCAGAGTGAGAAATGCAGGTTAGCGCGTCGCGGTTTCCTTCGGAGTAGACAGGTAACCGACGATCTCGTTCTTGCTTACCGTGTTGATGACGATCTCGTACGGGATGTGGCCGCCCTTGGCGGTGTAGAACTGAACCGGCTCGTTGATGCTCTTATCCTTTTTCAAGGTCTGCTTGTCATCGGCCATGACGTAAATGCTGTACTTGTTGCGCTTGGCGTCGGAGGCGTCGAGCTTCAGGGTGATATCGCCAAAGCGCACCGGCTGCTTGGTCTTGCCCAGCTTGATGTCGATGTAGTTGCGCTGGCCCAGGCGTTTGAGGGCCTCCAGTTCTGTGCCGTTGGTGGCGACCAGGCCGCTTTGCACGCCGAGGTCGCCGCGCACCGACTTCAGATCGGCGATAGTCTTATCGAGCTCCGACTGGGTTTGCGTGACCTGCGTCTTGACGGTGCCGACATCGGTGGAAACATCGGCGATCTTGGCATTGGCGGCCGTGGTCTGTTGCTGCACATCGCTGATCTGGCTGGTGACCTTGCGATTCATCTGCGCTTCCTCAGCCTGGATCTGCTTGGCCAAGACGTCGGCGTGCGCCTGCGCTTCCACTTTGGCCTGGCTCGACATGGTGCGCGCTTGCTCGCGAGCCGAGGCCAACTCCTCCTTCAACGCTTCCAGGTGGCGCTGTTGGGCCGCCACGGTGACCGAAGAGGAGTCGCGGAGATTGGCAATGTCGGTCGAGATCTTGTCTTGCGTTTTGGTCAAATCCGCGCGCACATGATCGATCTGGACATAGAGATAGATGTTGGCAGCCAGCAAGGCAATCAGGGCGCCGGCCACCAGGGCGGTCGTCAACCCCGACCGATGCTCTGGCGGCGCCGGCGGGGGGGTGTAGGGCGAGGATGAAGGACTCACGTTTGGAAACTCCTTACTTTTCAGTATAGATGGCGCCGGTCCGGGCGGTTACATGTTTTTGGGAAGCTTTCAGCAGTCGGCGAACAGCGTTCAGCTAACCCCGGGGCCTGGGCTTTGAGCTGAAAGCTGGCCGCTGAAAGTTGAAAGCTCATTTATAACGGAATGTTGCCGTGTTTTTTGCGCGGCATGGTATCGGTCTTGGTTTCCAGCATGCGCAGGGCGCGGATCACTCGGGGCCGGGTTTCGCGCGGCTCGATGACATCGTCCACATAGCCGCGCTCGGCGGCCACGAAGGGGTTGGCGAAACGGTCGCGGAACTCGCGGAGCTTCTGGGTGCGGGCGGCATCCTGGTCGGCGGCCGAAGCCAGTTCCCGCCGATAAACAATGTTCACCGCGCCCTCGGCCCCCATTACCGCGATCTCGGCGGAAGGCCACGCCAGATTGACATCGGTGCGGATGTGTTTGGAGCCCATGACACAATACGCGCCTCCGTACGCCTTGCGGGTGATGACGGTGATCTTGGGCACGGTAGCCTCGGCGAAGGCATAGAGCAGCTTGGCGCCGTGGCGGATGATGCCGCCGAATTCCTGGCCGGTTCCGGGCAGAAAGCCCGGCACATCTTCGAAGGTGAGCAGGGGAATATTGAAGGCGTCGCAGAAGCGGACGAAGCGGGCTCCCTTGACCGAGGAGTCGATATCGAGACACCCGGCCAGAAACGCCGGCTGGTTGGCGACAATGCCGATAGGGCGGCCGTCCATGCGGGCGAAGCCGACCACCATATTGCGCGCCCAGTGCTCGTGCACCTCGAAGAATTCGCCGTCGTCCACCACCCGGCGGATCACCTCCTTAATATCGTAGGGCAGGCTGGAATCGGCGGGAACGATTTGGTCGAGGGAGGAATCCATGCGGCCGATGGGATCGTCGCTGGGCCGGCGCGGCGGATCCTCGCGGTTGTTCCGCGGCAAGAAGCTTAAAAGGTGCCGCACCATGCGCAGGCATTCGGCGTCGTCGGCGGCGGTAAAGTGCCCGACCCCGCTCACCGAATTGTGGGTACCGGCGCCACCCAGTTCCTCTTTGCTCACATCCTCATGGGTTACGGTTTTGATCACCTCCGGACCGGTGACGAACATGTAGCTGGTGCGGTCCACCATGAACACGAAATCGGTAATGGCGGGCGAATAGACGGCGCCGCCCGCGCAGGGGCCCATCACGGCCGAAATTTGCGGAATGACGCCGCTTGCCAGGGTGTTCCTCAGGAAGATATCGGCGTAACCGGCCAGCGACACCACACCCTCCTGAATGCGCGCGCCGCCGGAATCGTTCAACCCGATCACGGGCGAGCCGGTTTTGAGCGCCAGGTCCATGATCTTGCAGATTTTCTGCGCGTTGGTTTCCGAGAGGGAGCCGCCGAAGACGGTGAAATCCTGGGCGAAAACGAAAACCAGGCGGCCGTCGACGCGTCCGTAGCCGGTGACAAAGCCATCGCCGGGAACCACCTGCCGCTCCATGCCGAAATCGCGGCAACGGTGGGTGACCAGCTTATCGATCTCCTCGAAAGAGCCTTCGTCGAGCAGAAGCTCGATGCGTTCCCGGGCCGAAAGCTTGCCCTCATCGTGCTGGCGCTGGCGGCGCTCCGGGCCGCCCCCTTGCTCCGCCGCACGCTGGCGGGCACGCAGTTCTTCCATCGGGTCCACGGATCTTATTGTAAAGCTTTAGGAAACTCGGGGAGCCGGGGGACTGTCAGGGAATCAACCACTCCAATCAGCGGCAACCGCCCCTCACGGCCGCGGCTCTGACTGGCGGCATGACGCACGATATCGCGTGCCGGGTGTGTCGCTCTGACTCAGTAGTGTCTACCTTCCCACATCCGGAGGTGACTGCATCATGGACAGTAAGAGGCAAATCACCACTAAAACCCCAAGCCCTGCTGCCATTAACATAAATTGTGTTCTCCCGCGACGAGTTTGGGAGTGCAATTTCGGTGCCACGATTTCCGGACGCGAAAAGGCCCGGAGGGTTACGGGCTGTCCGGCGTTCGCCGGTAACTACGGGGTGTTCGCCGAAAACCGGCCGGGCGTTCCGGCTCCGGGGCGTAAGCTGGGGTCATGAAAGCACAGAATTCCTACGATCCGCGGCAACAAAATGCCCATCAACGCTTCGTCCCGGCCATTGTGCTGATCGCCGTCGGCGCGATTTTCTTCCTCAATAATCTGCACATTTTAGGCTGGCGCGAGATCTCGGCCTACTGGCCGGTGGCGCTGATCGCGGCCGGGCTGTACAAAATCGTCGACTCGAACGATGGATCGCGCCGCACTGTGGGAGGCGTGCTGATGGCGATAGGGGGCCTGCTGCTGGCCAACAACCTGGGCTATCTGGACTTCAGTTGGCGCGAACTGTGGCCGCTGCTGCTGATCGGGCTGGGGATAATGATGCTGTTGGACAGGGCAGGCTGGTCCTGGGCGGGACGCTTCTCCTGGTCTGCCGCGGCCGCGTCGAGCACCAACGTCTTACGCGAAAGCGCGGTTTTCAGCGGCGGCAAACGGAGGCTGGTGGTTTCCGATTTTGGCGGCGGCAAAGTGGACGCGGTGTTCGGCGGGTTTGAGATCGACCTGCGCAATTGCGACATTGCGGGAGATTCCGCGGTTCTCGAAACGAACGCCGTTTTTGGCGGGGTGGAACTGCGGGTGCCTGAAACCTGGAACGTGGTATGTAAGGGAGCGGGGGTGTTCGGAGCCTTCAGCGACGAAACCCGCCACCCCAATCGCGCCCAGGTTCCCAGCCCTAAGCAACTGATTCTCAAAGGCGGCGCGGTATTTGGCGGGGTAGTGATCAAGAACTGACGCCATGCATCCGATTCTGGTTTCGCGGCGCCGGTTGCTGGGCTACCTGGCGGCGTGGGTTCCGCTGGCGGCGTTGCTGGTATTGCTGAACCGCTCCGCCGGCGGCGCCGACTGGCGGCAGGGTGCGGCGGCCATCGTGCCGGCGTGCTTCCTCTACGCTTTTGCCTGTTTGTCCTCCTGGTACCTTTGCCGGATTCGGCCGCTGGCCATGGCGGCATCTTTCGGGCTGGCGGTGAATTTTGGCGCCGCGGCGGCTGCCGGCGGTCTGCTGCTGGGCGGCGCCGGCTTATTTGCGGCCTGGTCGTTTAATGTGCCGTATCCGCGGTTCGGCCTTCTGTTCGGCGTAGGCTTTCTGCTCTACCTGCTTTCGGCCGGACTGCATTACGCCGGGCTGGCGGTGGAAAGCTCGCGGCAGGCGGAGCGCCGCGCCGCCGAAGCTCGCACGTTGGCGCGGGAAGCCGAACTGCGGGCACTGCGCGCCCAGTTGAATCCCCATTTTCTGTTCAACAGCCTGCATTCGATCGCGGCTCTGGCGACGCTCGATGGCGAACGAGCGCGCGAAATGTGCGTGCGGCTGGCGGATTTTTTGCGCGCCAGCCTGGCCTTCGGCGGACGCGAGAGTATCCCGCTCGAGGAAGAGCTGACACTGGCGCGCCGGTACCTGGATGTGGAACAGGTGCGTTTCGGCCGGCGCCTGCAGGTGGAGGAAGCCATCGAGCCCGGCTGCCGCGGCTGCGCCATCCCCGCTCTGCTGCTGCAACCGCTGGTGGAAAATGCGGTCAAGCACGGCATTTCCGGCTTGACCGAAGGCGGCGTCATCCGCCTGGCCGCGGAGCGTACCGGGAGTGCGGTGACCATTACGCTCGAAAACGCCTGCGACCCCGAATCCACCAGGACCCGCAAGTCCGGCCTGGGCCTGGAGCATGTTCGCCGCCGCCTAGCCGTGAGCTACGGTGACGAGGCCAGCATCGAAGCCGGCCCGCGGGAGGGATCGTACCGGGTCCGCCTGAGCCTGCCGTGTGAACCGGTAGCGGGGGCGAGTGGGGAGGCTTAGTGTACGGGGCAAGCTTTCAGCGATCAGCGATCAGCTAAACCGGAATAGCTGGTGGCTGACGGCTTCGACCGGGTCCGCCCCAACTTTGGCTGACTGCCGATTGCTGATCGCTGAAAGCTAGGCTAGTGACATGGCGAAGCTTGTTTACCTTGGATTGGGATCGAACATCGGCGACCGGCAGGAGTATTTGAAAGCGGCGGCGGAGCGGCTTTCGGAGGCGCGGGTGCGCGTGCTGCGGGCATCGCCCGTATACGAAACCGAGCCGGTGGATTACACCGCGCAGGGCTGGTTTCTGAACCAGGTGGTGGAGGCTGAGACGGAGCTATTTCCGCTGCAGCTTTTGGGGGTGACGCAGCGGATCGAACGGAAACTGGGGAGGGCGAGGTCCGTGCCCAAAGGGCCGCGCACGGTGGATATCGATATTCTGTTCTACGGCAGGGCGGTGGTGCGCACCGAGCGGCTGGAAATTCCGCATCCGCGGCTGGCCGAGCGGCGATTCGTGCTGGCGCCGCTGGCGGAGCTGGCGGCCGATTTGAGGCATCCGGTGACCGGACGCACGGTACGGGAGATGCTCGAAGCCGCGCCGGCGGCCGCGGTACGGCTGTTACACTCGTAGCATCACGGTGCCCGACCTTTACGCGGCCCTCAAGAAACACTGGGGCTACGATTCATTTCGTCCGCTGCAAGAGCGGATTATCGGAAGCCTGATGGGCGGCCGGGACGCGGCCGTGGTGATGCCCACGGGAGGCGGCAAGTCGCTGTGCTACCAGTTGCCCGCGGTGGTGTTGGGGCAGACGGTGGTAGTGGTGTCGCCGCTGATTGCGCTGATGCAGGACCAGGTGGCGCAACTGGCCGACATGGGCATTCCGGCGGCGGTGGTGAACAGCTCGCAAGCGGCCGAGGAACAGCAGGCGGTGATGCGCGCCGCCACCCAGGGCGCGTTCCGGCTGCTGTACCTTTCACCGGAGCGGCTGGCGCGGCAGGATACGGTGAGGTGGCTCGATAAGGTGCCGGTGGCGCTATTCGCCATCGACGAAGCGCACTGCATTTCCGAATGGGGCCACGAATTCCGGCCGGAGTACCGGCAGCTCAGCTCGCTGCGGCGGAACTTTCCGGATAAGCCCATCGCGGCGTTCACGGCCAGCGCTACCAAGCGCGTGCGGCAGGATATTCTGGATCAGCTCCAACTGCGCGATCCGGACAAATACATCGCCAGTTTCCATCGTCCCAATCTGCGCTATATCGTACACGAGTGCGACCGCGATTCCCACGAGCGGCTGCTGCTGGGGGCGCTCTACGCATACAAAGGCGAAAGCGCGATCGTGTACGCGCCCACGATTGCGCTGGTGGAGAGCACGGTGGATTTTCTGGGCGATCACAACATCGACGCTATCGCCTATCACGGGCAGATGGACACGACCCGGCGCCGCCGCAACCAGGAGCGCTGGATGAACGACGAAGTGCGGGTGCTG
>Ga0182014_10000632_pt1 | contig 47462 bp, 50 predicted proteins | sample 612S2DmetaG_FD_120489 | JGI IMG/M metagenome (GOLD analysis project Ga0182014, IMG submission 120489) | Permafrost microbial communities from Stordalen Mire, Sweden - 612S2D metaG | ecosystem: Environmental > Terrestrial > Soil > Wetlands > Permafrost | place: Sweden: Stordalen | collected... | reverse complement strand
GGCCGTGCTGGGCGGCATCGGCAACCTTCGTGGCGCCGCTCTCGGCGGAATGGTCATTGGTTTGTTCGGAAGTTTCGCCGTGCCCTTCGCCTTTGAAGGCAACACGCAGTGGGTCGAAATCTACACGTTCTTGATCCTCATCGGGGTACTGATCTTCCGGCCGACCGGCATTCTCGGTGAGAAACTAGGGAGGACCGCGTGAACCTAATGCGACGTCCCGAAGTGAAGCGCTTGGTGACGGTCTTGATGGTCATGGCGATGGTTACCTTGATGACGGGCGAGTCGGGCGACGCCTCAACACCACCCACGACCGGTCCCCACGGCGCATTCTTTGAGAAGGTCTCCTACTTCGGTCTGTTTCGCGCGCGGCGTTGGATGGTCTTCCTGACGCTCGGCCTGCTCGCCTACGGACTCATGTTTCTCTATCAGCGCTACAGCCCGCCAGTGCGAAAGCGAATCCGTACGGTGACGGCCACGCCAAAGCGTCTCGTGCAAATGCGCTCGTCGAGATTCGCGGTGTACGCCGTCGTGATTGTCATCGCCCTTTCCATCCCACATCTCGTGACGCAGTCCTATTGGATGTATTTGATCGTCGAACAGGTCGGCGTCTGGATCCTGCTGGCCGAAGGCCTCAACGTTGTCGTGGGATTCGCGGGATTGCTCGACTTGGGCTACGTGGCCTTCTACGCCATCGGCGCCTACATCACGGCGTGGATGACCGGTGTCTTGCCGGCGCCGCCCCTCTTCCACCACGCGATTCCTACGCTGTGGGTGATCCCGATCGGGGTGCTCGCGGCGATGGTCGTGGGCATCATGCTGGGCATTCCCACGCTGCGCCTGCGCGGTGACTATTTGGCCATCGTGACTCTGGGCTTCGCGCTCATCATCGATGACTACGTAGGAAACCAGAACGGCATCACCGGTGGCGGCGAAGGGAGTCTGACCGTCCCGCATTTCTCGGTCAACCTCGGTGTCTGGCACTACCACTGGGGTCTCAATCCCGTGCCCTATTACTACCTCTGTCTGATTTTCGTCGTGCTCTTCGTCGTCGTCTTCTCGCTGCTGGAACATTCTCGTGTCGGACGATCGTGGGTGGCGCTGCGTGAAGACGAAGTAGCCGCGGAATCGATCGGCATCAACCCCCTCAAGTACAAGGTCATGGCCTTCGCGGTCGGCGCCGCGAGCGGTGGATTCGCTGGGGTGCTGAGCGCCGGACTCGTGGGAAATATCAATCCGACGATGTTCCAGTATCAGGCCTCGATCAATATCCTCATCCTGGTCATCTTCGGCGGCATGGGTTCGATCTGGGGCGTGGCGTTGGGCGCGGTCTTCGTTCAGGTGATCACGAGCTACATGGACAACTACCAACCGTGGGGCTTCCAGATCAACGACCTGTACATGTACATCGGAGCTCTGTTGATCATCATGATGATCTTCCGACCAGCCGGTCTGATGCCCTCTCGTCGCAGAAGACGCGAGATCAAGGACTTCGAGGAAACCGGCGAAGGTCACCTCGATGAAGTCCTGACCGGAGACGAAATATGACCGACGCCGCGACCACGACCGAGACCGTCTTTGACGTGAGGGACATCACCCTGCGCTTCGGCGGTGTCGTCTCGTTGCGCAACGTCTCGATGCACATGAACCGCGGCGAGATCCTCGCCGTCATCGGTCCGAACGGCGCCGGTAAGACGTCGCTGTTCAACTCACTCACCGGTGTCTACGAACCCCAGGAGGGGCAGATCGACTTCACCAATCGCAACGGGCGAACCATCGCGGTCATCGGAAAGAAGACGCATCGTATCGCGAGGGCCGGCGTGTCGCGAACCTTTCAGGCGTCACGCGTCTTCAGCGCGCTCACCGTATTTGAGAACGTCAAGATCGGGGCCGAGGACCACGGCGGCATCGGCGTGGTGGGCGCCATCCTGCGAGGACCAGCCACGAGGCGAGGAGAACACGCCTCGGACCAGTTGACGCTGGAGTTGCTCGACTTCGTTGGTTTGCGAAAAGACGCCAACCTGATCGCGTCCGCCCTCTCCTACGGCGGACGTCGACGCCTGGAGATCGCGCGGGCCATCGCCACCGATCCCGACGTCATCTTGTTGGACGAACCGGCGGCCGGCACGAACCCGTCGGAGAAACTCGAGCTGGCCGCGCTGATTCGCCGTGTCCGCAATGAGCGCAACGTCAGCGTGCTGCTGATCGAACACGACATGAAACTCGTCATGTCGCTGGCCGAGCGCATTTACGTTCTCAATTTCGGTGGCGTGCTCGCCGAGGGCACGCCGGCCGAGATCCGCTCGAACCAGGCCGTCGTGGAGGCGTACCTCGGTACGTCAACCAATGAAGGAGCGGCCTAGTGCTCGAAGTGCACGACGTCGTCGTTCGCTACGGGTCGATTGAAGCGCTGCACGGCATTTCATTCGAAATCCAGCAGGGCGAGATCGTGACGCTGCTCGGCGCCAACGGCGCCGGAAAGTCGACGACCCTGCGGATGCTGTCGGGACTTCGGGCGCCGGTGAGCGGTTCGGTCACCTTCGAAGGTCGTGACATCACACAGGTGAAGGCCCACGAGTTTGCCGCGATGGGCATCAGCCACGTTCCCGAAGGTCGGCGCATCTTCCCCGTGATGACCGTGCAAGAGAACCTCGAGATGGGCGCGTTCGCACGTAAGGGTTCGCTCAGCGACGATCTCGAGGAGATCTACGCGACCTTTCCCATTCTGAAAGATCGTCGTAAGCAGTTGGGATCGAATCTCTCGGGGGGCGAGCAGCAAATGCTCGCGATCGGTCGCGCGCTCATGTCCAAGCCTCGTCTGCTCTTGCTCGACGAGCCATCGATGGGGTTGGCGCCCATGATCATCGATCAGATCTTCTCGATCATCAGCCACATCCGCGAGAACGGTACGACAATTTTTGTGGTGGAGCAAAACGCAGCGCAGGCGCTTCGCCTCGCTGACCGCGGGTACGTCATGGAGAACGGCCGCATCGTCTTCGGTGAGAGTGCCGAGGACCTCTTGAAGGACCCTCGAGTGCGCGCGGTCTACCTCGGTGAGTCCGAAGAGGACTAACTGTTCGCGCGACGAGCGTTGACGAAGCCACTCGTCATACCATTAGTCCGTAGGTGTGCCGCCGACGTTTCCACGTGGAGCGAAGGTAGAATTATTCCGACTGTGCCTGCCAATTGCGAGACCGTAATCCTTGGTCGGCCAGTCGCGAGGACGCTGATGACCATGAATATTCAATTGGAGAGGGCACGCGTTCTCGCTGTCTCACGTGTTGACGTGAATCGGAGCGTGGGCCCTTCACTACGGCATCGTTCATGGTTGGCCGTGCGCCACGCCATCATTTGTTCACTCTCGATAGGTCTGATCGCGGGTGTTCTGGGCGGTGCGTGGGCGTCGCCTTCGTTCGCGGCCACGACGAGCAAGGACAAGTCGCTCTTCGTCACCGTCGCAAGCTCCTATAACGCCGCCGTGACCGAATTCAACGTCGTCATCGATTCCTTCCCCGCGTGCTCCTCACCGACATGTGTTTCGGACGCGATCGAGGGGGCGGGTGACACAAGTTTTTACAAGGCCACGCTCGCGCTGGAGAAGAAGGGGCCGTATCCCTCCGGCGTCTCGAAGGACGTCATTGAGTACGTGGGCACTATCGTCAACATCCAGAAGGACGTCAATGCCATCGCGAAGGCCAAGACGATCGCTCAACAGAAGCAGCTGGTGTCGACCAAGCTCGAGATCGACGTCGAGAACTTGGCGTTCCGGGGGATGCAGATCCTTATCTACCTGGGCGAGCAAAAGAGTTATTGAATCGCGACGCGCCGCACGGGTCGCGATGTGCACGACGAGTTCGTGCTCGCGTCCGATCGTTCGCGGATCAGAGATATTTGCGAACGAAGATCTTCAGGGCGCTGTCGAGCTGCGGTGAGAACGGGAGATTCTTCGTGTACTGCGTTCCCGTGAGACTGGAGTCGACCTTGAGCACGTGATCGACGCCCCGAAGGTGTACGAAGTCGAGAGAAGCCCCCGATGATGTGAACCCGCTCGCCACTCGATCGACCTCAGTGCACGAGACCTGGACGTCGTCGTTGCTGCACGTGAGAAGGACCGGTGTTCCTTGGTCGACGTGACCCGCCAACACTTTCGGATCGAACTTGTCGGCCTGGGCCAAGAACAAAGCGTCCGATGGATTGAGGAGGGTCGCCAGTCCGTAGGGCAGGTGGGCCTTGACGGTGCCCTTCGCGCGCAGTTGGGTGACCGCCGTCGTCAGATCACTTTCGACGGTCTTTTCCAACGACTTCGTGATGGCGCCCGACTTTACTTGGGTCTTCAATGACGCATCGACCTGGGTGGTGATGAGGTCGAGGTACCGCTGGCTCAGCGGTTCGAAGAGACCCAGCGCGTGAATCGGCGGCGTCGATCCGGCGTGCCCGGTCGCCAAGAGCAGCGCGAACAGGCCACCTTCGCTGTGACCGAAGACGCCCAGTTCGTGGTCGTTGACGTCCTTTTCCTTGGCGAGGAACTCCAACGCACTGCGCGCCTCTTGCTCGTAGACCGACACGCCGATCGACGCGGGGTCCAACGTGTAGGGACCGAGTCCCGTCTTCCCGCTGCCGAGCTTGTCGTAGCGCAGACTCGCGACACCGTCTTGGGAGAGCCAATCGGCCAGGGTCTTCAACGTGTTGACCGGACCGGCCTCGAGTGAAGAGTTGCCGTTTCGATCCGTCGGTCCACTCCCGGCGATGAGCAAGACTCCGGGCACCACGTCGGCGCTGTCGCGGGGATGACGAAACGTGGCGTAGAGCGTCATCGTGCCGGAGGTGAATGAGACATTCTGGTCGACCCACACACTCTTGGAACTGCTCGACGCGGTAGCCGAAAGAGCCGGCACCAAAAGCGCCGACGAGATCATTGCCACGAGGACGAGGATCACCGACCTGCTGATTTGGAATGAGCGGCGTGATCGAATCGACGCGGTGTATCGACTCCGTGATCGCAGTTGCGACATCTGGGAAGAGGAGCGGTGGACAATGGCCGGGTCGTCCCTAAGGACGACCCGGCCATTGTCCACCGCTGAGTATCTATGAACTATTTAAAGGTGAGGCGCACTTGCGCGGAGTCGCCCTTGGTCGCGTTCGCGACCGAAAGAGCGCAGGACTTCAGATTCGAGGCCGCTGTGCCGCACGTTCCGGTGCCGATCTTGCCGGCGACCACCTTGAACCTGAATGACGGCAAGACACCGGTCGCGGTGATCTTTACCGGCTTCAACGTCTTGAGGTCACATCCGGCCTGGCTCTTCGAGGTCGCGAGGCATTCCACCACGTAGACCTGGTCGTGCGGCTTGAATCCGGTACCCCACACACGAACGCTCGAACCATTCTTCAGTCCAGCGACGGGAGCGACGTGGAACTTACGCGGTCCGATCTTCACCGGAGGTGTCGTGGTCGTGGTCGTGGTCGTCGCAGCCGGTAGCGCGAAGGTAATCGGCATGAGGGCCGCGTCCGCACTCGGGGGATTGGTGCTCACGACGATCGCGCAGCTGGAAAGGTCGGCCGACGTCGTTCCGCACGTCGTGGTGCCGGCGATCACTCCCGTGACGACGGTGACCGAAGCCGAGAACGTGCCCGTGGCACTGGACTGGGCGAGGCTCACGGTGTTGGTGTCGCAGTCGGTTTGATTCGTGGCGGCACCGTCGTTGACGCACTCGAGGGCGTAGAGGGTCTCGTCGTCCTGGAACCCCGTGCCGGCCACGGCCACGACCGAGCCAGCCTGCAAACCGGTGCTCGGGGTTAACGTGATCGTGGGACCGGCGGCTGACGCGCTCGCCACTCCCAAGGTCGTGAGGCCCCCGAGGATCAGTGTCCCTATCGCAATACTCGTCATAAATCGTTTCATTGTGTACGTCCTCCAATAGCTGTTGTCACGATCATCCATAAGGAAGGCCGCGTTGAATCAGTTACTTCGACATGCAACGGGCACTCTGTCGCACGCTGAATCAAAGTGAGACACTTCGATTCACGCCCATCTCATCCTAGATGAGCCTCGCCGAGCCGAACCGTCGCCTCGTTCATCGGACCAGTGTTTTGGGTCAGAATTGGGGAATGAGTGCGCGCTATTCAATGTCCTACAGTACGTGGTGTGTTCCAATTATTCCGTATTGACGTCCGTGCCTCCTCGACGACGTTAGTGAGACCTTGCCCGGTGTCATGGTGAGCGTTGATCCCAGTGAGAATGTGTGGGGCGAACGCCTCGCGGCACTGGAGTACCGTGACGTCGACGAGGATTTCGTTCGCTTTCACGATGATCCATTGGATGACACCGTGAAGACCATCCTGGCGTCCGTTGCCGCCACGGATGATTCTGGACGAAATCGATTTCGTCGATCGCTCGGGCCCGAGACGATTGAAACCCTTCGACTCTACGCGAAGCGTCGAATATTGCAGTCCCGACGTCGATCGTCGATGAACCTCATCGAAGACGCGATGGACGCCTTCGCACTCCTCCCAGAAAATGACGTGCCCTGGGATACGTGGCTGAAGGCCGGCCTGTTCACCGCTCGTTCGCTTGGCCGTGACATTGATTCGATTGGTGAGCGTTTCGGTGAACTGTCCTCGATTGAGTCCGCCCAGCGCTTTGACGTCGCCTACGAAGCAATGAACCGCATCGAGTCACTTTCACAGTGCTTCATCGCCGAGGTGACGACGAACTACGGGACCGGATTCATCGAGACCATCGTGCACCGCGACTTGCAGTCGACGGGTTCATTCTTCAGCGCGCCGCGTCAAGCCGACGAGATCGTGCCCTACGAGCCGGCCACCAACCTCGCGCAATTCGCGGCGAACCTCGCCGACGCCTTCGATGCCACCGGTAATCTGCGCACCGGCGCGATCGCTCAAGACCAGTTGGCCGGCATGTCGTTTTCTCAGCAGGTGTCGGGCGCATTCTTAGAGACCACCGGCTGTCTGAGTTTCTACGTTGACGCGACGGAGGACGCCGCGTCGTTCAAGGTCGTGGTCGCCGAGTTGCCCAACGACACTGATGTCGAATCGCTGGCGTCGGGTGCCGAGCGCGATGATCAAGCGGTGTGTTTCGACGAGAGTCGACTCGTACTCTTCTTGGCACCGCCCAACTTCGAAGAGGACGATGAAGCGGTCTTCGACTTCGGCGGCTACCTCGACATCGCACGCCAGACGCTCCAAGCGTCCATTCCGGTTGGTTGGCACAACCGCTGAGCCGCGCGATACCGATGCCTCACTCGGCACGGCCCGGCAGTATCATCGGGAGAATGAGCGACCACGTCGCCTCGCGTGCTTCGGTCGAACCCGATCGACCGCTTCGCACGAGCAGGTTCGCCACGGTCGGCATCTGGCTCGCCGCCGCGTGGTTGCCCATTGACTGGAAATACGGACTCAATTTGGGCCAACTCGGCGTCTTCGTCACATTCTTGCTCGCACCCATTGGGATGGTGTGCGGAGCGAACGCGCTTGCTCGCATCCGCGACGGACGTGCGCGTGGTCGCGCGCTGGCCCGCTGGACCCTGACGTTGGGCGCACTCGGAACCGCGTTCGCCTTCTGCTTGCTCGTCACCCGCTGAAGCGCGAATGAGTTCTCTCGGCTACCTTGACGCGGTGGCGTCCGTGGTCACGTCGAGAAGAAGTTGACGTCTTTAGACCGACGACGCCGAGCCCTCGAGTTGCTGAAGAAGGGCCGGGGTGATGACGGTCGCGTTCGTGGGCGCGACGATGGCGTCGTTGTCGTGCGTGACGGCGGCGGTCAGGGTCACCGTCGCGTTGCCCGGCGAGCCACTGCCCTCGGGTGCCGTGATCGAGATCGATCCGCCCGTCGCGACCGAGCCCGAGTTGGTGAGCGTCAAGGTATAGGTGCCCGGTACCGCACCCACCGACGCGCCGGCGCTGGGATCCAGGCTCTCGATCGTCGGCAGCAGGGCCTTCACGACTGATTCCAAGGTCCCGGTTTCGCTGTAGCCACCGCTAGAGAGCGACGTGGCGTGGCCGTCATCGATCAGTTTTGACAGCGCGTCAAAGATCTTGCGCTCGATCGCCTGTTCCTGGGCGACCTTCGCCTTCGTGGCGGTCGACGTCGGCAGTTCCGAGGCCAGCAATTTGCTCGGAACCTCAAACCACTTGCCGTCGAGGAACAGTTGCAGAGCCCCCAATTCGGACTGGTCCTGAGCGGTGAGCGGAAGACCCGGAATCTGACTGACCGTCGACAGGTCGAGCTCAACGTAGAGGTTGGAGTCGATCTCTCGCAGGTCCAGGAGCGACTTCGTGCCGACGTTGAATATCACTTCACTGTCGAACATGTTCTTCGCCTGGGACAGGGGATTACCAGAGGTTGTCGCGTAGCGCGCGTCCATGGAGACGACGTTGAGAACCTGTTGTGCTTCGGCCGTGCCGGTCCCCGAGACGCTCGCGGTGAGGTGAACCTGCAGGTCGGGCTGTGCGCCGAGTGAAGTGATCGACGAATCGATGGTCGCCTTGGTGCCGCTGTCGCACGCCGACAGGCCGAGTGAGGCCACCACGACTCCGAGGATCAGGACTGTTTTTCGCACTTTCTCTCCCTCATCTGTAGGCCCAACTCGCCACGCGCGACGCCCAAAATCGCCTGGAATGAGCCTTGCGCGGAACGCTAGCACCGACGTTGTGAAAGTGAGACGACTGTTCGCACTGACCCACATCGGTCGCCGCAACGGAGAGGAACCCAACGCTCCAATGATTAACCGGTAAATCTCTCGAGGGACCGGACATACAGTGGCAGAGCGGAGGCTCGACAAACAGAAACGAAGGAAGAATGAGAAAGAAGAATTCACGAGCTATCGCCCTAGTGGGCGCAGTCCTCTTGATAGCTCCGATCACGGCCATCGGTGGCGTGGCCGCCTCGAGTGGTGCAAGTGCCGCGACGCCAACCCACGTACTCACCTGTGGCGAAAAACTGGCCTTCAAGCCGTCGACGTACACGCTCTCGTGCGCCGACGCCAACGCCGGCTGGACCGGCGTGACGTGGTCCGTGTGGAACGATTCGTCGGCCACCGGTCGCGGAATCCTGCGCCAGAACGACTGCACGCCGAACTGCGTTTCGGGCAAGTTCATCAACTACCGTGCCACTGTCACCCTCTCCAAGGTGGTCTCGACCAAGAAGCACGGCGAGCTTTTTTCAGTGGCGACGTTTCACTACAGCGTGAGTGGCCACGCGAAGACCGAGGTCTTTGACTTAGTCGACTAACCGCCGCCTTGCTTTCGATGTTCGAGCGACGTCACGTTGAGATGTCGTCATCGTTTTCTCGACGTGGTGTCGGACGAACGTCGCGCGCGAGTAATGGTTCACCGCACGATGAACAGGTGGTCACCGCGCCCAATGCGTGGCCGCAACTATGCGTGAGCACCATGGGCGGTGCGTCGCCGTTGGCGAGGTAGCGATCGCCCCACTGCATCAACGAGACGATGACGGGGTAGAGATCGAGGCCGGCTTTGGTCAGGCGGTATTCGAAGCGCGGCGGGTGTTCGGATACCGGTCGGCGCTCTAAGATGCCGGTCGCGACGAGCGTCTTCAGCCGGGCCGTCATCGTGTCGCGCGGGGCACCGGTTTTGCGCACCATCTCGTCGAAGCGGCGGTTCCCGAGGAAGACCTCGCGCAGGGCCAAGAGGGCCCACTTCTCGCCGACGACCTCGAGCGTCCTCGCCACTGAGCAGGTACGTGGTTCAGCCGAAATAGTGGTCATCACCCAAATATAGCAGTAAGTCCGATAACTGGACGTACTGGGTGATCTTCCTGTAGGGTACATCCAGAAATCAAACTCACTAGGAGGTCGCGATGAGCGTAGAGACCGTGTCGAGCGCGAATGCACCGGGACAGGGCTATTCGAAAAAGCGCGTCGCGCTGATCGTCGGCGTCCTTTCGCTCGCGGCGTTCATGTCGAGCCTCGACCTCTTCATTGTCAACTTGGCCTTCCCGTATATCAGTCGGGACTTCCACGGCTCGTCGCTCGACTCACTGAGCTGGGTGCTCAACGGCTACTCGATCCTCTTCGCGGCGGTACTCGTGCCGTCCGGACGTTGGGCCGATCGCGTGGGTCGTCGACGCATGTTCGTCGCCGGTCTGGTCGTCTTCACGTTGGGATCGATTCTGTCGGGCCTGGCGCCGGACGTGTCACTACTGATCGCCGCTCGACTCGTCCAGGCGATCGGTGCCGGCATGATGGTCCCGGCGTCCTTGTCATTGCTGTTAGCAGCGGTCCCGGGTCACGCGCGAGCTCAGGCGATCGGGACGTGGTCGGCGATCGGTGCGCTCGGCGCCGCGCTCGGTCCGGTGATCGGTGGGTTCTTAGTCGAGCTGTCGTGGCGCTGGGTCTTCTGGATCAACATCCCCGTCGGCGTCGTCACGGTCGTCCTCGCCTTCAAGGTCCTGCCGGAAAGTCGTGACGAGACCGCGAACGCCCGGCCGGACATGCTCGGCGCCGTGCTCGTGGCGCTCGCGACCGGTTCCTTGGCGCTCGCGCTGGTGAAGGCGCCGTCGTGGGGATGGACGTCGAGGGACTTCTTCGGACTGCTGGTGCTCGCACTCGCGTCGTCGCTCGGCGTCGTCGTGCGCTCGGCCCGTCACGACGCACCGGTCGTCGATCTCAAGTTGCTCGAGTCGAGGTCCTTCAACGGCGCGATACTGGCGTCGATCGCCTACTACGCCGGATTCGGCGCATTTTTACTGAGCATGGTCGAGTTCTTGACCGGCGTCTGGCACTTTTCGGCGATCGACGCCGGTTTGGCCATCGCCCCGGGGCCGCTGATGGTCTTGCCCTTCGCGCGCGTCGTGGCGCCGCGCCTTTCGGCGAAACTCGGGGCAGCGGGCCGCGTCGCGGTCATCGGCTGTTTCGTCAACGTCGCGGCCCAGTCATTGTGGCTCACGCAGATTCAGGTCCACGCGGCCTACGCCACGCACCTCCTGCCGGTGCAGCTCTTGGGTGGAGCGGGCGTTGGGCTCACGATTCCGTCGCTGATCGGTGCCGGCACCGCGTCGATTCCCCCGGCGCGCTTCGGCACCGGCAGCGGCGTGCTCAACATGGCGCGCCAGATCGGTACGGTGCTCGGCGTCGCTGGTTTGATCGCGATCCTCGCTGGGCTCAACGTGGCGGACCCGGTCGCCGCGTTCCGACACGCCACGGAGTTGGTGATCGGATTCTTCGCCTTGGCCGGACTGACGTCGGCGGCGCTCCTGAGTCGACGAGTGACGACGAGCACGACCTAGCCGACGGCCCGCGGGCCGTCGCTTTCAGTACGTCAGTCGCGTGAGCGCCGTGGGGTGCTTGGGTTGATAGAGACCGATCGTCGTGCCGCCGGGCAAGGTGAAGCGGGTGACCGTGCCCCAACGCTCTTCGTCTACCTGCGTGAAGGCCACGCCCTTGGCTTCGAGTCGTTGCATCTCTTCAGCGAGGTCGTCGCACAGGAGATAGATCTCGTTGGTCGCGGCCTCGTCAGTCGGGTGGAACGCGACCTCGGACGGGGGCATCGCAAAGATCAGCCATCCGCCACCCGAGTCGACGCTGGCCAAACCGAGCACATCGCGAAAGAAGGCGCGGTCGGCTTCAGCGTCGTGCGTGAAAACTATGACGTGCGCTCCGAAAATCATGGGACGTCCTTTCATCGTGGGGGCGAACTCAACTGTAAGTCGATGAAGAGCAACCCGAGCACCGCTGAACACGCTGAAGCCCAGCCCCTGTTCGAGGTCCGATGGGCCAGCGGAGCGGTGCGCGTCGCTGGTTCCAGCGCACGTCGTCAACGGTCCAAGGGTGTATCGAAGGCTGGCGCCTCTGAGAAAGCCCAGTAAGTGGCGCCGTTTCACGACAGTTAATGAGTGAGGACGTCAAGCGACGCTTCTCGTGGTCGATGGAATGGGAGAATCGAGACATGAAGGGAACCGCTGGTGCCTTACTCAGGCGCCCTCTGATCATCGCGTTCCTGACGTTGTCGATAGTGGCGACGTCGGTAACGAGCGCTGGTGCGAGTTCAGTGACGACGACGACCGCAGCGAGTGGACAGAAGGTGTGTGGCGTCGTGGTGACTCCTTCGGTGCACGTGGTGTCAAAGGGTTCGCCGTGTGAAATCTCCCTTCGACTCGGAGAGCACGTTCGAGTCAAACTTCGTTCGGGATACCGATGGGGTTATCCGGTCAGCAACTCGCGAGCGGTCGTGGTGACGACGATTTCACGCAACTCGATCGGCGTGGACGCGATGACGCTTCACGCCGCGACACTCGGGCGCGCCACGATTCGTGTCACCGGCACGGTCTACTGCAAGCCCGGTGTCGCCTGTCCCGAATTGGCTCTGCTCTGGAATCTCAAGGTCATCGTCACCAAGACTGGGGCGACGTAACTTCCTTCGCTACATCGAGAAGTCGAGCGGCTCGCCGGTCTCTAAGAACGTCTTGAGACTCGAGAGCAGTGGTGGCCACCCTTCGCAAATGGCCTCGTGCACAACGCCCCCGGACTCGAATCCATCGTGCACCACGGTGAGGCGCACCACCCCGTTCGCTTTTTCAATATCGAACGCCACCTTCGAGCGTGACTCGTTGGCAAATTTCAATCGTTCGTCTTCTGAGTAGCCGTTCGCGCTGGCCCACTCGGGCGAGAAGGTGTGCCAGGTGTAGGCGAGTCGCGACGGCGAATTCGACTCCAGGATGATTTGTTGAGGATCTCGAATCGTGAGGTGTCCCATCTTGACGTCCATCACCGAACCGGCTTTCCAGTCCGTGACGAAAGAGACGTTCCACCATTTCTTGGTCTTCGTCGGGTCGGTCAACGCCCGCCAGAGTCTCCGGGGTGTGGTGTCAATGTAGATCTTGTATTGGAACGAATCGTCACTCATGTGGCCTCCATCAAATCCAGTCTGTCATGACGATTCACGCCGAACGATGTTCACCGCTCCGGTGACGACGCCACTCCACGGCGTTCCGTGATCGACGGCGCCGTTCCACGAAGGGCCCAAAGCGCTGAGGGTGAGTGGTTAGCATGACGAGATGATCTTTGGTGGCTCGAGAGCTGACGTGAAAGCGCCTCTCGCGCACGAGAGCGCCCGCGACCAACCGCCCGCCACGTGCCCGTAAGACGAACGCCCCGTCGCACGGCGCCCGTGGAGGAGCCGGAGGAAGAAGAGGTCCCCGAATCTCGTCGCCGAAGAATTCTTCGCATCGCTGACGTCAACTCGGTACCGGTCCTCACGATTCTCTTCGCGGTCTTCACCGTGGCCGCGGTGTACCTCTCGGGCCAGCTGATCTATCACCTGCGCGACCTCTTGTTGCTGGGCCTGGTCGGCGGCTTCGTCACGTTGATCCTCAATCCGGTCGTCGTCTCGCTGCAGCACTGGGGCGTGAAGCGTCGCGGGGGAGCGGTGGCCATTGTCACGTTCGTCGCACTCTTGATCTTCTTGGGTCTCGCCGTCTTGTTCGGCTACCCGCTCATCAACGGCATCACGCATTTCGCGACGGCGCTTCCGCGTTACGTCAACCGAGCCCAGCACGGTCAGGGTTGGATCGGACATCTCTTTCGCAAGTACCACGTTGAATCGTGGGTGAAGCGCAACTCGAGTCACCTCACCTCGCTCGCGACCGGTTTGGGCAAGCCGGCACTCGCGCTCGGCAAGGGTGCGATTTCGGCGGTCTTGTCACTCGTGTTCGTCTTCACGTTCGTCATCTTGTTACTGATCGAAGCACCCAAGATTCGACGGTCGTTGACGAAATTGGTGGCCCCCGAACGAGCCAAGCGTTTTCGCCACATCGGGCGCATCATCTCGCGCTCGGTGTCGGGCTACATCCTGGGCGACATGTTGACGTCACTCGCCGCGGGCCTCGTGGTCTTCGTCACCCTGTTGATCGTCGGCGTGCCCTACGCGTTTTTGTGGGCGCTGTGGGTCGCGCTGGTTGATTTCCTGCCGACGATTGGCGGCGCGTTGGCCGGCGTCCCGACGGTGCTCTTCGCGTTCGCCCACTCACTCACCGCGGGTCTCGTCACGATGATTGTCTTCCTCATCTACACCCAAGTCGAGAATCACGTCTTGAACCCGATCGTCATGAGCCGCACCGTGAAGATCAATCCGTTGCTCGTGTTCGTCGCCGTCCTGATCGGTGCCGACCTGGGCGCCTGGGTCGCGGGATTGGCCGGCGGATTCGTCGCGGTCCTGCTCGCCGTGCCCATCGCGGCGACGATTCAGGTCATCGTGCGCGAGTGGTGGCGCGCGAGCGAACCGGAGTAGGCGAATCCGGCGGCGTTGTCGCGGCCGGGACTACAGCGGCGTGACGTAGGCGCCGTGAATACCGCCGTCGACCATGAACGTCGTCGCGGTGACGAACGAGGCGTCGTCACTGGCGAGAAACAGCACCGCGTTGGCGATCTCTTCGGGCTCGCCGAAGCGCCCCATCGGTACGTGCACGAGGCGGCGCGCGGCGCGTTCGGGGTCCTTTGCGAAGAGCTCGATCAACAGCGGCGTGTTGACCGGTCCCGGGCACAGCGCGTTCACGCGAATATTCTCGCGCGCGAACTGGACGGCGAGCTCACGACTCATCGCCAGCACGCCGCCCTTGGACGCGGTGTAGGAGATCTGTGACGTCGCCGATCCGAGGACCGCGACGAAGGACGCCGTATTTATGATCGAGCCGCCGCCTCGCTTTTGCAGATGCGGGATGCCGTACTTGCAGCAGAGGTAGACCGAGGTCAAATTGACGTCCTGGACCCGCTTCCACGCGTCCAGACCGGTCGTGAGGATCGAGTCGTCGTCGGCCGGAGAGATGCCGGCGTTATTGAAGAGCACGTCGATGCCGCCGTAGACCTCGGCGGTTTTTTCGTACATCGCGACCACGCTGTGCTCGTCGGCGACGTTCACCTTCACGAAGAGTCCGCCGATCTCCGCGGCGACCTCGGGCCCGTGCTGGTCGTCGAAGTCCGCCACGACCACACTCGCACCTTCGGCGGCGAAACGTCGCGCGGTCGCTCGACCGATGCCGCTCGCCGCGCCGGTGATGACCGCAACCTTGTTGTCCAAACGACCCATCATTCCTCCGTTGAAATAAAAACGTTCTTCTCTTCACTGAAACTGCGCAGGGCGTCCGGACCCAGCTCGCGTCCGATGCCGGACTGCTTGTAGCCCCCGAAGGGCGTCGAGTAGCGAACCGACGAGTTCGAGTTGACCGAGAGCGCGCCGGTCTCGATCCCGCGCGCGACGCGCAGGGCTCGTCCGACGTCGCGCGTCCAAATCGATCCGGAGAGTCCGTAGGGACTGTCATTCGCGATGCGGATCGCCTCGGCCTCGTTCTCGAAACGAAGCACCGATACGACGGGACCGAAGATCTCTTCGCGAAAGGCGCGGTCCGTGCCGTCGGCGGACTCGAGCACCGTCGGCGGGTACCAGAAACCTGGGCCGCTCGGGGCGCTGCCCTTGAAGGCGACCGACGCCTCGTCGACGAAGGAGTCAACGCTCGTGCGCTGTCCCGCGGAGATCAGTGGCCCCATCTCCGCGTGTTCGTCGGACGGATCGAGGACGCGGAAGTTCTTGACCGCGACTTCGAAGAGCTCCATGAAGCGCTCGTAGGCCGACGCCTCGACGAGGATTCGCGAGCGCGCGCAGCAGTCCTGGCCGGCGTTGTCAAAGACCGCCGACGGTGCGCCGGCGGCGGCGCGCTCTAAGTCCGCGTCGGCGAAGATGACGTTGGCGCTCTTGCCGCCGAGTTCGAGCGTCACGCGCTTCACCTGCTCGGCGCAACCGGCCATCACTTTTTTGCCCATGTCACTCGAACCGGTGAAGCAGACCTTGCGCACGGCTTCGTGCGTGACGAAGCGCCAGCCCACGACGCCGCCGTCACCGGGGAGAACCTGGAAGACGCCCTCGGGCAGACCGGCTTCGAGGCCGAGTTCGGCGAGTCGCATCGCCGTAAGGGGCGTCAGCGTCGCGGGCTTCAGGACGACGGTGTTGCCAGCCGCCAAGGCCGGCGCGAAGCCCCAACCGGCGATCGGCATGGGAAAGTTCCACGGCACGATGATGCCGACGACGCCGAGCGGTTCGTAGAACGTCAGATCGACGCCGCCCTCGACGGGAATCTGCTTTCCGCTGTGACGTTCGGGCGCACCGGAGTAGTAGGCGAGGACGTTGCGAACGTTGCCGGCCTCCCAGCGAGCGTTCCCGATCGTGTGGCCCGAGTTGGCGACCTCCAACTGGGCTAACTCTTCGACGTGTTCGTCGACCACTTGGGCGAATCGTCGCAGCAGATGCGCTCGCCTCGCGGGCGTGAGGTCACGCCACGCGGTCGCGACGCTGGCCGCGAGCGCAATGGCGCGGTCGGTCGCCTCGAGATCGAAGAGTTCGATCTTCGTGACCGGCTCTTCGGTGGCGGGGTTGAGAACCGACAGTGTGCTCATAGACGTTCGAATCCTCGGTAGCGCTCCCAGTCGGTGACGGCCGCGTTGAAGGCGTCGACCTCGACGCGCGCGGCGTGCACGTAGTGATCGACGACCTCGTCACCGAAGGCCGCCCTCGCGACCAGGCTCTGGTCAAACAGATCGGTCGCTTCGGCGAGCGTCGTCGGCACACGGGCCGAGTCGGCCCCGTAGGCGTTGCCGACGAAGGCCCGACCCAACTCGAGGTTGTCGTCGACGCCCTGAAGACCGGCCGCGACGAGGGCGGCGATCGCGAGGTACGGGTTCACGTCGCCACCGGGGATCCGGCACTCGAAGCGCAGTGACGGGCCGTGACCGACGACGCGAAACGCGCAGGTGCGGTTGTCGTGTCCCCAGAGCAGCGCCGTCGGCGCGAACGATCCGGCGACGAAGCGCTTGTAGCTGTTGATATTCGGCGCGAGCAGCATCGAGAAGTCGCGCGAGTGCGCGAGCAGTCCCGCGAGGAATTGTTCGAAGACGTCGGAGAAGCCGTGATCACGATCGCCCGCGAAGACCGGCTGATTATCTTTATCGCGCAGCGAGAGATGAATGTGACAGGAGTTGCCCTCGCGCTGGTCGTACTTCGCCATGAAGGTGAGGCTCACGCCCTCTTGGGCCGCGATCTCCTTCGCGCCCAGTTTGAACAGACTGTGCTCGTCGGACTTCTCGACGAGCGTGTCGTACTTGAAGGCGACTTCGTGTTGTCCGAAGTTGCACTCGCCCTTGACGGACTCCACGACCATGCCGGCCGAGCGCATCGAGCGCCGGATGCGACCGAGCAACGGTTCGATGCGCGACGTTCCCTGGATCGAGTAGTCGACGTTGTACTGGTTCACCGGCGTCATGTCGCGGTAGCCGGCCTCCCAGGCCTGCTCGTAGGTGTCCTCGAAAACGATGAACTCCAGTTCGGTGCCGGTGATGCCGGTCCAGCCGCGCTCTTCGAGTCGCGCGACCTGAGCGAGAAGGATCTGGCGCGGCGACGGCGCCACGGGAACGCCCTCCACGGTCTCCACGTCAGCGAAGATGATGACCGTCTTGTCGTGCCACGGCACCAGGCGGGTCGAGGAGAAATCCGGCTTGAACGCGAGGTCGCCGTAGCCGCGCTCCCACGATGTCAGGGCGAAGCCGTCAACCGTGCGCATGTCGACATCGGAGGCGAGAAGGTAGCTGCAACCCTCGACGACGCCGTCGGCCAATTCGTCGAAGAAGTAGGAAGCGTCGAGACGTTTACCCTGCAACCGGCCCTGCATGTCGGTGATGGCGACGATGATGGTGTCGATCTCGCCCTCTTCGACCAATGCCACGAGTTCCTCACGCGATGGCCGGCCGCTGTTGTGTGTCGTCACGTGTGCTCCTCGGATTCGCGGCGCCCGACCAGTGCGGACGAGGACAGTTTTCCAATCTTGGTGTCGAGGCTACTCAATGAACACAGCGACGATTTCTCGAAAGAGGTGTGGCCCCGAGTGCTTCGACGGCGATGAAGGTCGTCGAGAGTGTTCGTCTCGTGAGCACCTTCACGTGTGGGATCTGAGTGTCACTTCACGGGAAGAGCCACGGGGACATCTCGTACGGCCGTGATGTTCGTCAGGACCAAACGTTTCCGGATACGGCCGATCACGTGGCGCGGTTTTTAACAGAGCGAACACATTTCCCCGTGCTCGAAGCCCGCAGAAGTTCTATCATCTCGCACAATGGTATAGGCCATTGGAACCGGGGGGTTCGAAGTGTCCGACGATAGTGTCACCATCGCACAGACCGCGTTAAGCGGCGTCGTCGATCGCACCACGTCCCACCGGACCAAAACTTGGGGAGGGCCCAATGAGCGATAGCTCTAAAACGCTGTCATCGGACGAGGAGCGGCTCGCCGCCCTCGGCTACAAACAGGAGCTCAACCGCGGTTGGAGCGGGTTCTCCAACTTCGCGATTTCGCTCACGATCATCTGCGTCCTCAGCGGCTGCTTCACGACCTTCGGACAGGCGTGGAACGACGGCGGCCCGATCGCGATTTCGATCGGCTGGCCGCTGATCAGCCTCCTTGTCCTCCTCGTCGGGCTTTCGATGGCCGAGCTCGCTTCGAAGTACCCGACCGCGGGCGGCATCTACTACTGGGCGTACAGCCTCGGCGGCGTGCGCTGGGCGTGGTTCACGGGTTGGTTCAACCTGCTCGGCCTCATCGCAATCACCGCCGCGGTCGACTACGGCGCCGCGTCGTTCCTGAACTCGGTCCTCGCCCTTTACGGGTTCCACTTCATCATCAACTGTACGACGACGAGCCCTTCGACGATCCTGCACAATACGTTCATCCTGTTCGTCGTCATCCTCGCCCTCCACAGCGTCATCAACGTCTTCTCCTCACACCTCGTGTCGCTGCTGAACCGGATTTCGGCCTGGTGGATGCTCGGCGGAGTGATCGCGATCGTGGGCATACTTATCTTCGGACCCTCCACGCACCAGAGCGCCTCGTTCGTATTCTCACATCGGATCAACAACAGTGGATTCTCGGGACACTTCTACTGGTTCATGATCTTGCCGCTCGGCTTCTTGCTCACCATGTACACGTTCACCGGCTACGACGCCTCTGCGCACTTGTCAGAAGAGACGCACGACGCCGAGCGCGCCGCCCCGCGCGGGCTGTGGACGTCGATCGCCTATTCGGCGGTCGGCGGATGGGCGCTGCTGCTCGGGCTCACCTTCGCGGCAACCCACCTCGCCGCGATCAACGCGGGCGGTGGCGGAGCGATTCCGATCATCGAGTCGTCGCTCAGCACCAGTCTTGCGAAGCTCGTCCTCGACATCTCAACTATCGGACAGCTGTTCTGTGGGATGGGCTGCGTGGCGGCCGCCTCGCGCATGGTGTTCGCGTTCTCGCGCGACGGCGCCGTGCCGGGCCATGCGCTGTGGCGAAAACTGAACAAGCACCGGACGCCGACGTGGGCGGTCCTCTTCGTGGTCGTCCTCTCGCTCATCATCACGATTCCGGCCCTGTTCGGCAACAAGGCCGGTTTCCCGGTGGCCTTCTTCGCGGTCACCTCGATCACGACGATCGGGCTCTATATCGCTTACATCCTGCCGGTCTTCCTCCGCTGGCGAATGGGTGACAAGTTCGAGCCCGGGGTGTGGAACCTGGGCAAGCATTACAAATGGATCAACGTCATCGCCATGGTCTGGGTCGTGATTTGCGTGGTCATTTTCTGTCTGCCGACGGGACCCGCGGCGGTTCCGTGGGACAGCGGCTTCAATTGGGATGACTTCAACTACGCGCCACTCGTCACTATCGCTCTGGCCCTCGGGGTCTGGATCGCCTGGGTGGCCGGTGCCAAGAATACGTTCAAGGGCCCGGTGAGGACGGTCGACGATCCCGACGTCGGCACGCCGACGGATCCGGCGCTCATGCCAACGAATTGAGCCGCGAAGCGATCCGGCGGATTGAGGCTTCGTAGGCAACGCCTGCCTTGTCACCGACACCACTTCAGCGATTGGCGTAGCGGTGAGGGAAGTGGGGACTTCGTGGATTAACGGCGACCGTTGTCAAACTCCCATTTGAGGAGTCGCCGTGACATTGATCGAGAGAACTGATGATGTGAACTCGTGTTGGCGCGACCTCGCCGATGTGTTGAAGTCCGGGATTTCGCGTGTGCTGCTCTACGGTCCGTCGGGAACGGGCAAGACGTACGCGGCGCTGCACCACGGTGTCGGGAGTGTTCCCGCGGAACGCCTGGTGTGCACCGAGGACCTCACTTCGGGTGAGATCACCGGTACGTGGATGCCGGTGGGCGAGAACCGTTGGGAGTGGCGCGAGGGACCGGCGATCCGCGCCTGGCGCGGTTCGGGAGGTGTGGGTGGACGTCTCGTGGTCGACGAAGTCGACCGCGCCTCGGGTGACGCGCTCAGTACTCTGCTCGCGATGACCGACTCACCGGAGTCAGCCAGGTGGCGTAATCCCGAGACCAGCGAATGGGTACGTCCGGGTCCGCAGTTCTCGGTCGTGATGACGACGAACGTCGACGATCTCGAGGACATCGCGCCGTCGTTGCGCGACCGCTTCCCAGTGGCCATCTGCATCGACCGACCGCACTGCTCTGCGTTGGCGAGTCTGAGCGACGACCTGCGCGCGCCGGCCCTGGCCGGTTCGCTGGGACCGGCGAGCCGGCGCGTGTCTCTGCGCAGCTTCTACGCTTTCGACCAGCTGCGCCGACACCTGGGAACCTCGCGCGCCGCGCAACTGGTCTTTGGCGAGGACGCCGCGCTCAGTGTCCTCGACGCGTTGGCGATTGCCGCGATCGCGTGAGGGCGCTCGTGCACCCGGAGTTGGTGACCGGTCGCGAGGACGGCTTCGTGAGCGCTGCGTGGACGGTGAAGCCCGGTTCGACACGTCGGGGTGAGGCGAGTTGCAACCTAACCGAGCGAATCCTCGAGATTCCCCTCGGCAATGACGCGACGTCACGCGTCGTGCGGGCGCACGAACTGATGCACGCGCGAGTGAGCCCCCACGTGATCGAACACTACGGCGCGCTCGATGATGTGTCACCGCGAGCTCTCGAGTGCGCCGAGGAACTTCGCATCAACACGCTCATCGCCCGCCTGGATTTCGACGTGACACTGTTGCACGACGGATCGGAGAAGAATGGTGCGCGTCGCGTCGCCGAGAGCGGCGACTGGTCCGAAGCACTCTGTTTTCTCATGGCCGTACTCAGTACCGGGGGCGAGAAGGAGTATCTCGCGGGTATCCGACAGGTCGAGCCGTCGTGGATGTCGGGACTTCGAGCGGTGCGCAAACGCGCGCTCGCCCTCATGAACGCCCTCGCCAGTCCGACCCTCGCCGCGACCCGATTGAACGATGAACAGTTGCCCAGTGGATACGCGAACGCCACCATCGTGCTCGCTCGTCTCCTCACACAATCGATGAACGCACGACCCCCGACGACTCCCGAGGAACTTCGCTCGTTTCGCCGCTCGCTTGAACCGGGCGGTCGTCGAGCGCCGACCGGAAAGTTTGCGCCACTTCGATTCGACGAGAACGTGACGATGTCACTTCGTCCGCGCGGCGAGGGACTGCGTCGTGCGCGACCGAGCACGACTGGTTCGACCATGCGCTATCCCAGCCGACTTCTCTCCGACGAGCGAAAGCGTGCCTTCGCTCGTCGCTCGACGTTCCACGGTGGGATCGTGATCGTCGATCAGTCCGGATCGATGGACATCGACGAGGCGTCGTTGTCGATGCTGCTTCGCCGTGCCCCCGACGCTCTCGTGGTTGGCTACAGCCACCGTCCGGGCGACAACGGGCTCACCCCCAACGTGTGGATCATGGCCGATCGGGGATCGGTCGCGACGACGATTCGCTCCGGCAACATCGGCAACGGCGTCGACGGCGCGGTACTCGCGTGGGCGCTGCGCCGTCGGCGAAACACCGAGCCGATTGTCTGGGTCACCGACGGTCAAGTCACTGACTCGCACGACCACCCCGATGACGGACTGACGCTCCAGTGCGCCGAATTGGTCCGGCGCCACCGAATCCGACTCGTGAAGGAGCTCGGTGGCGCTGGGCGGGCCCTTTCGTACAGTCGAACGACGAGCCGTTCCCAGTGGCGCGAATTTGGCCGCTTGGGCCGAAAACTCCTGGAAACGCAAGCGTTTTAGCCCCTTTGTCACAGCGGCAATTTACTATTGCAACGAACACTTGTTCGCCTTACACTATACGAACAGGTGTTCGTGAAAGGGGTCGGCCATGGCGGCAGTCGAGGTTGTGGAGTTCGAGGAGTTCGAAGAATATGACGCGCGACCGTACCTGCGACTGGTCACCACGCCACAGGTCTTTCGCGCTGGTCCGTCATTGGCGAAGCGTCGTGCGGCCCGGGCGCGAATGATGAAACGGCGCCGACGCACACTGGTCGCGTTCGCGCTGTTGCTCGGATTGGTCATCTTGGCCTGGCCCGGACACGCCTTCGGGGGACAGAGCGGCGCGGGACTCCCGAGCGACCTGGCCAACAGTTCCGTCCTCGCCTCAGGTATGAACTACGTGGTCCAGCCCGGTGACACGGTCAGTTCGATCGCTCGAATGATGAATCCGGTCGATCCGAAAGTCGCCCGGACGGAGCTGGTGCGCGAGCTCGATTCGTCGGTCGTGGTACCCGGCGAGCGAGTCCTAATCCCCTAAATTTCAAGGGATTTGGGTGTATCCTCAAGGCATGCGCTGTCCCTTCTGTTCGGCGGACGACGACCGCGTCGTTGATTCGCGCCTCGCCGAAGATGGCGTGGCCATCCGGCGCCGACGAGAGTGCTCGAACTGCAACCAGCGCTACACCACGTTCGAACGCATCGAGGAGATCGGTCTCTACGTCATCAAGCGCTCCGGTGACCGCGAGCCCTTCGATCGCGTCAAGATCCTTCGCGGCATGCGCGCCGCCAGCAAGAACCGACCGGTCGATGAAGAGACTCTCGAGGCGCTCGTCACGGCCATCGACGAGTCGATGCGCCTGCTCAATCGCGACGTCACCAGTGAAGAGGTCGGAATGGCGTCACTCGAGGCCCTGCGCGACGTCGACGACGTCGCCTACGTCCGATTCGCCTCGGTCTACAAGGGCTTTGAAGGGACCGAGGACTTCGCGCGCGAGATCGGCATGCTCGTGAAGACGACCGCACCCAAACTTCGCGGCTGATGCGCGCGCTCAACATCCAGCCCCAGTGCGCCATGGCGATTTACGCGCATCCCGACGACGCCGACGTGGCGGCCGGGGGACTCCTCGCCCAGTGGGCCCAAGACGGCTGCGCGGTTCACCTCGTGGTCGTGTGTGACGGCGACAAGGGTTCGCACGTGCTCAGCGCCGATGCGGGAGCGGTGCGCGAAGTGCGCGGCGCTGAAGTGGAGTTCGCGGCCGACCTCCTCGGTGCCGCGACCGTCACGAAGCTCGAGCGGCCCGACGGCGAGGTCGAGAACGACGTGGAACTGCGCGCGGAGTTGGTGGGCCTCATCCGTCAGTATCGGCCCGAGGTCGTCGTCGGACCGGACCCGACCGCGACGTTCTTCGCCGGGGTCTACGTGAACCACCGCGACCACCGCGAGACCGGCTGGGCGCTGTTGGATGCGGTCGCCCCCGCGGCCGCGATGCCGCTCTATTTCCCCGATCGAGGCGAACCACACCAGGTCACCAGTCTCTTACTCAGTGGCACGCACGAACCCGACGTCGTGGCCGACATCACCGCCACGATCGACACCAAGGTGAAGGCCGTCTTGGCGCACAGTTCCCAGTTGGCCGGCGACGCCGACGCCATCCGTGAACTGGTCTACGGACGCGCCGAACAGGCCGGTCGGCCCGTCGGCGCCCAGTTCGGCGAGGCTTTTCGCAGTGTTGAACTCGCGTTCTGAGGATCCATCGGTCGACGACGCGCCGATCTTGCACGTCGATCTCGACGCGTTCTTCGCGTCGGTCGAGGTCCTGGACGATCCCACGCTGCGCGGAAAGCCGGTGGCCGTCGGAGGCGGCGGAGGGCGCGGTGTCATAGCGAGCGCGAGCTATGAAGCGCGACGTTTCGGGGTGCGTAGCGCCATGCCGAGCGTGGTGGCCCGGCGTCGCTGTCGCGATCTCATCATCCTGCCGGGACGTTTCGATCGCTACGAGGCGTACTCGCGACAGTTCCACGACATCGTGCGCGATCTCACGCCCGAATTCGAACCCCTTGGCCTCGACGAGGTGTTCGCCAATCTTTCGAGCCTGCGTCGCTTGAATGTGCGCCCGATGGCGGCGTCGGCCGAACTGCGACGGCGAATCATGTCCGAACTCGGTCTGTTGTGCGGCGTGGGACTCGGGCGCAACAAGCTCTTCGCGAAACTCGCCTCCAAGGAGTCCAAACCGACCGTCGTCGACGGGCAGTTGGTCGAGGGCGCCGGGGTGGTCTGGGTCAGTCCCGCGCTCGAGAAGAAGTGGCTGGAGGAACTGCCGGTGCGCGCGCTCTGGGGCGTCGGACCGGCGACCGCGACGAAGCTGCAGAAACTCGGACTGCGCTGGGTGCGCGACCTGGCCAAGGTCGACGAAGCGACGCTCGCGGCGCACGTGGGAGTGGCGATGGCCTCGACGCTCGTCGCCTACGCCCACGGCGAGGACAAGCGCGAAGTCACGACCGATCGGGTACTGAAGTCGGTCGGACACGACCAGACGTTCGCCACATCGTTGAACGGCCTCGATGCGGTGCTCGAGGCGGCGAAGTCCCAAGCGGCGGTCGTCGCCCGAGCTCTGCGGGGCCAGGGTCGCGTGGCGCGCACGATCACGGTCATCGTCCGGTTCGACGACCTCACGAGCGTCAGTCGATCACAGACACTCTCCTTCGGCATCGATGACGAGGTCGCGATCCTGGCGATCGCCGAGGCACTACTGCAATCGATCGACCTCGCCAACTCGGTTCGCCTCTTGGCGATCCATGCGTCGTCGTTCCTCGAACGTGACGACAACAGTCTGCAGTTGACGTTCGGACTGGACCCGAGCTCGAGTGATCCGCGTGAACAGGCCGAAGCGATATCGCGCGAACGACAGGTCTCGAACGAAGCGTTGCGCGACGCCGTCGATGAGGTTCGCGAGAAGTTCGGTCGCGCGGCCGTGGGGGCGGCGTCAGAACTGCGCGATCACGGCATCGAGATCGCCACCCAACGTGGGAGCAGTGCGTTCGGTCCCGAAGAGTTTCACCACGGCCCGTAAGCATGGCGTCACGCCAGGCCCCAAAGGAGGTGGCGCCACGCTTGGGAAAGACGTGGCGCCGCGAGGGGAATACAAGTAATTCTTCGTCACCGCTACGTACTTCGGATGACCCACCGAGCGCCGAAGGCGGCGCGGTGCGCATTCTGATCTGATTCGACTCGCCGAAAGGCCAAGCAACTACAAGCGTGTCGGCGCGGACATCCGCGGGCGACATCGGTGTCGAACTAGAAGTGGATAGGTATGGAAGACATCAGAGAGGTGAGTGACGCCCAACTGGTCACGATGATCGCGCGCTACAACGAGGTAGCGCTCGCCGAAACGTACCGCCGTCACGGCGGCGCGGTGTTCGGTCTCGCCCGTCGCGTCCTCAACGGTGCGGCCGAGGCCGAAGACGTCACTCAGGAGGTCTTCCTTCGGTTATGGAATCAACCGGAGCGCTTCGACGCGACCCGAGGGAACTTGCGCAGTTGGCTCCTCACCCAGAGCCACGCGCGCGCGGTCGAGACCATTCGTTCGCTCACGGCGCGACGCCAACGAGAGATCAACGACGCGCACAAGGCCGCGCGCGGCGCCTACGACATGCAACACGAGGCGTGGGACGTCGTGTTGGCCGAGGACGTGAAGAAGGCACTCGGGGAGTTGCCGCCGGAGGAGCGCCGCGCCATCGAACTCGCTTATTTCGAAGGCTATACGTACATTAAGGTTGCCGAGATTCTGAATGAACCAGAAGGCACCGTGAAGAGTCGAATCAGAAACGGTATGCGTCGCATGCGCGCCACGCTCGTGGAGTCCGGGATCGAGGGAGCGGATCGATGATGAGTCACGACGAAGCGAGCGAACTGTTGGCCGTTGCGGCGCTGCACGCCGTGGACGCCGAGACCCTGGCCGCGATCGAGGAGCACGCCACCACCTGTCCGCGCTGTCAGAGCGAACTGGATAGCTACCGCGCCGTCGCCGCAGCGATCGGCAACTCGGTGGAGGAACTGCCCGAGGGGCTGTGGACGAATATCTCCAGCCAACTGTGGGATCACAAAGGTGAATCGACGGTGATGCCGGCGCTCCTCATTGGCGAGACCCCCGCCGACGTCGTGGCGATCGGGAGCGCCACTCGATCGTCTCGACGAGTGAGAACCGCTCTCGCAGCACTGGCCTTCGCCGCCGCCGCGTCGATCGTCGTGCTCGCGCTCAGTCTGTCGAGCGCTCAAAATCAGGTCACGCATTTACAAGGTGTAATCGCGTCGGCCAGCCGAAGCGCGGTGCAGCGAGCGATGGCGACGCCCGGTCACCAAATCGTCAATCTCACGAGCGCCACGGATCAAAAACTCGCGGAGTTCGTGATGTTGCCCGATGGTACCGGCTACCTCGTGAAGTCCAACATGCCGGCCTTGTCACCAAATGACACGTATCAACTATGGGGCATCGTGAAGGGATCGCCGGTCTCCATTGGGGTCATGGGTTCGTCGCCTGGTCAAGTCACGTTCACACTGGACTCGTCGCCAGGGCCGTCGGAGTTGGCGGTCACGGTGCAACCGGCCGGGGGATCGTTGACACCCGCGAAGAACTTCGTCGCCTCGGGCATCGTCGTCGCCTCCTAGGGTCGCACAAAGGGACTCGTTCTACGTTCCGATTTGAACTACGGCGACCTGCGCGGCTGGAGGCGGCACTGACTCACCGTGTTCCCGCAATGACTCAATGTGCATCTCAATGGCTTCGACAATATTTCTCTTCACTTCCTCGAGCGTCTTGCCAGTCGACACACAACCGTCGAGATCAGGCACCCATGCGCCGAAGTTGTTCGGGGAGCGCTCAATTACAACGGCGTATTCGGTCATCGCTTCCTCCGATCCAAACTGGCCTGCCTCATGATGCTACTAACGAGTTCGACGTGGAGATCCTCGCCGAGTGCGCCGGGCACCGTCACTGTGCCCGACTTCGTCGCGTGCCGAAATTGTCGGTGGCTACCACGCTGGCGTACCTGCACCCAGCCACCAGCGTGGAGGACTCGAATTATCTCTCGGACCTTCACACCCCACAACGGTTGTGAACTTTGCGAATTCGACGTTGGGGACTAAATTACTTCGAAGAGTAATTGGCCGTTATAGAACTGCCTTTGACTTTTTACCTCCACGGGCAATGACAACGTACTTCTTTGCAAAGGGCTATTCGTCCCCGTGATCGTGATGGTGCTCGTGCTCGTGTTCGTGTTCATGAGCATGTTCTGGTGCCGGAGCGGATTCCGTTGCTGGTGGCATTGGTGTTCGTCGACGTCCGAGTAGCCAAAGGAACCCGGAACCGATCTTGCCAACGGGGTGATGGTGCTCGGATGGTCCGCGACTGGCGCCCGGTCCCGACATTCCACCGTCGCCGTCACCAGTCAAGCCCGCGAGAGGATTGCCACTCGCATCTGGATACTTGGACACGCGCGCCATTCGGCGGCGCGGCTTCCTCGGCTTGTCTCCAGTAGTGCCCATGGTTAAACCTCTTTCCTATTGTTGATGATGTGCTTCGAGTGCCTCACGGTAGTCGATTGGGGGGCGTATCGAGCTTGCCGATGCCCGACGCGAGGACGACGGAGTTCGGCACCTTCAAGAGGCCGTCCTCAGTTTGTAGCGTCACGTAGGTGAGTCCGATTCCGAGCACCCAGGCGTCGACGACGCCGATCGTGCCCGAGCGAACACGGATGTGCTCACCCACATTGAAAGGTCGAGCGAAGAGCAGAACGAGGGAGGCGAAAATATTGCCGAGGCTCTGTTGGGCCGCGATGCCGAGCACGACGCCGGCGAGACCGAAGCCGATGATGAGGTGGGCGATCGAGACACCGAGCAGTTCGAAGGCCGCAATCAGCACCAGCAGGTAGCCAACGCCCGTGGCGACGAGCCGCACTACCGCTGCGGCCACTTCGACTGAGCGCCGCGCCAAAAACCGTCCCATGCCGTCGGCGAGTCGTGAGACGGCGTAAATGCCAAAGATCAGCAGCACCGGCACGGTAATCCAGGCGACGAAGGGATGATGCATGGATCCGTGACGCCGATCGAACTCCGTTTTCAGGACTATGGCGGCGACGGCGACGGTCGCCGCGAGAATGCCGGAGATCCACACGTGCTGAAGCGAAGGGGGCAATCCCCGAGGTTTCTTGCCTGCCATTGAATACAACCTTAATGACGATGGACAGTTGAGCCTTTGCATTGGGCGTTTGCGCGCACGTTTCGAGGGTTCGCGGAACGAAATCCGGCGACTGCGTTCAATTCAGATCAAAGCAAACAGAGTTGTGGGGTTTACCAAAAATGCTCACGCGTTACGGCGTGTGCCCGGGCCATCGTCTTCTTCGGTGACGTCAACGGTCAATGAAATTTCAGACGTGGAAATCCTCGTGACGCTTTCGTGGCTACGTCAATGTCACATGATTTTCCCAGACTCCTCCAAGAAGTCTGTAAGGAACGCGTGCCTAGGGTTTTTAGTGCAGTGAGGAAGTTCCGACTGGGCGTAATGAACGTTCACTGAACAAAGGAAAGAGACGATGGTTGTCTTCGGATTGATTCTTTTGATAATCGGCTTCGTATTGGCCATCAAGCTTCTCTGGACGATCGGCATGATTGTCCTTTTAGTCGGCCTCGTGCTCTGGGCCATGGGTGCGCTGGGCCACGCCGTCGGCGGTCGAAGGCACTACTACTAGATCGCGCGTTCCCCCTGATCCCCGGTCGGTGTCCCCATATTCACCGACCGGGGATTTTTTCTTATCTGTTTGTAACAAGTTGCGTCTAAGGTCCGAAGTAACGGATCCGGAACTGTTCGCCCACCGGGCAATCAGTTCCGGTTCGCCTAAGGAAGAAAGACGTCGAGGCTCGTGCAAGGGCGAGGATTGGCGTTGCTAGTAAGTGATTGTCGCTGGAACGTCGCTCGTCCGATTTGCGAGCGAACTACAGCGAGCAGGTGGAGAGAATGGTGCACCAAGAGTTTCGCTGACTGACTTGTATTTCGTATTCGCCGGTTCGGTTGACTTAGTGACTTCGAATGATCGCCTTTCGCGACACGACGAGCACAGGGCAGTGGTGCTGACGCGAGTGGGAATGACCTGGCGGTCGGGGCAACTCTTTGGTGGGGGAGAACCGTTCACATGCGACGTTTCGCACCAGGCGAGCGTGACGTTGTCAAACGGGGTGCCGGTTGCTCGTTCCGAAAGGGACTACTGATTTGTGCGCGCCCATTGCTCGAAGGTCTGACGAGTCGAACCAGTTGTTAGGGTGGCGCCAACAAGAGATTTCAAGCCAACCATTGAGAGGACAGCGAGTTAATGGCCAAATTCCTGAGCGACGTCAAAACACTTCGCGAGAACGCCCGCAAGAACCTTCGTAAGGGCTCGATCACCGACGCCTACGGCGCCGACCTCCCGAGGGTCCTCGAGGTCCTGAATCAGGCTCTCGCCACCGAGCTGATCTGCGTGCTTCGCTACCAGCAACACTCCTTCGCCGCACACGGGCTCGATTCCGAGTCCGTCGCGGCTGAATTCCTTACGCACTCACGAGAGGAGCAGGGTCACGCCGAACTGATCGCCGCTCGGATCGGGCAACTCGGGGGAGAACCAGATTTCAATCCCGACACGTTCTCGAGCCGGGCCCACTCGGAATACAAGACGGCCACCAGCCTGACCGAGATGATCAAGGAGAACCTCATCGCCGAGCGGATCGCGATCAGCTCCTACAGCGAGATCATCGCGTGGCTCGGTGACGGCGACCCGACGACGCGACGGATGCTCGAAGAGATCCTCGCGGTCGAAGAGGAGCACGCGAACGACATGGTCAACCTGCTCGACGACAAGAAGTAAGGCGAGCACCCCGCGCGAAGCGTTCTTACGAAGCCTGGCGGGCCGTGCCGAACTTGACCGGACCGTAGCGACGACGAAAGGCGACGTAGACGCCACCACCGGCGAATATTGGTAGCCAGTACGTGACGAGTCGATAGGCGAGTGTCGCGATGATCGCGCTCGCGCTGCCGACCCCGGCTAAGACGAGGAGTCCGCTGAGACTCGCTTCGACGATGCCGAGTCCGCCGGGGGTGAGTGGCACCAGGGCGATGACGGCGGTCGCGGCGTAGGCCAAGAGGACCAGTGGTGCGTTCGGATTGGCGCCGGTGGCGCGCAGCGCACAGAGCAGTGCGAAGTAGTCGAAGCCGATGCGACCTCCGATGAGCAACACGGCTTCGCGCCATCGACGTCCCAGATTGCTTCGCACCAGATTGCGCTCGGCGATGAGCCGTTCCGGGAGATCCTTCGTCGTCGACTTCCTCTTGGGAATCGAGTTCAAGAGTCGTTGGGTCGTTCGAGCGAGCCAGGAGAGGAGCGCGTTGGTCGTCAGCAGTACGGCGCCGAACGCGACGATGAGGACGAAGCCGGCGAGGCCGAGGTAGGCGGCGTGCTCGAGACCGGGGCTCACCGGAAGACCCCCGAGTATCGCGGGCACGACGCACACCGGCAGCATGAACAGTCCGGCGAGACCAATGATCGACGCGGCCGCCAGTCCGCCGGCCGCCGAATCGGCATTGATGCCACCCATCGCCAGCATCTGATACTGCACGCCCGCACCGGCGACGTCACCGGCCGGCAGGACATTGGTCACCGCGTTGCCCACGAGGAGCGCGGCGACGACCGTGAACCACTGCTTGGTTCGCAGTAGCAGTCGCAACAGGGTCATCGCGCAGATGAAGCTCGCGACTTCGGTGACCAACATCAGGGCGAGCCACAGGAAACTCAGGTGAAAGAGTTTCGGCCACGCCGACAGGACTTTGACGAAGGCCGGCAGCGCCACGTAAAAGGCGAGACCGGTGACGACGACAGCCGCGATGCGTTTGATCGGGCTCGTCGTCTTCTTAGTGGGAGCAGTCTCGCTGATTCGTCCAATCTAGGTGTTGAAGCCACCGAGGGTCTCGCGACGCCCGAATCGCAACTGACGCCGATGTAGCGTCGAACTCGTGTCCGTACTCGATGAGCCCAATATCGACCGCGTGGAAACGGGCGCCGTGACGGGCGACCGGACGGCGCGCCAAACGTTTCGACCGGACATCCAGGGTCTTCGCGCCGTTGCCGTCATCCTGGTGATTCTCGCGCACGCCAGCGTGCCGGGATTCGAAGGTGGTTACATCGGCGTCGACGTGTTCTTCGTCATCAGCGGTTTCGTGATCACGAGCCTGCTCCGTCGACAGCCGCCGCGACACGTGCGATACAACCTGGCGTATTTTTACGCCCGACGAATTCGCCGTATCGTGCCCGCCGCCACGCTCACCCTCATCGCCACCACCTTCGCCGCGCACTTTCTGCTCGGGACGAACTTCGTTCCTCAACTGCTCGGCGACGTGCGCTGGGCCTCACTCTTCTCCGAGAACTTTCGACTGATTCACACCGGCAGCAACTACTTCATTCCCGGCATCGCTCCGTCGCTCGTCACGCATTTCTGGTCGCTCGCGGTCGAAGAACAGTTCTATCTCGTCTTCCCACTCGTGGTTTTCTCACTCACGTGGTTGACGCCGATCCGAAATCGAGCGACGACGCTGGGGCTGTTCTTGGTGGCCGCAATCTGTGCGTCGGCGTGGTACTCGTGGCACCTGACGCCGATCAGTCCGACGGTGGCCTACTACTCACCGTTCACGCGCTTCTGGGAGATTGCGCTCGGCGGTCTCATCGCGTTATTACCGGGCGCCTGGGCCCGTCGGACGCCGCGCGTGAACGCGCTGCTCGGTGTGGTGGGCGCGATCGGACTCGGCGCGGCCGTGTGGCGACTCAATACGATGAGTGTTTACCCTGGTGTGCTGGCCTGGTGGCCCTGTGGCACAACGGCGATCCTGTTGTGGACCGGTCAGGCGAGCGTCCCGGGCGGAGTGGCGACGTGGCTCTCGTGGCGACCGTTGCGCTATATCGGGGACGTCTCGTATTCCCTCTACCTGTGGCACTACGTGTGGCTCATGCTCCCTCTTCAGATGGTCCATCCGCCGACCTCGTCGTGGGCCCGAGTGATCGAGATCGCCGGAGCGTTCGCCTGCGCCGTGGTCTCGTACCACTTCCTCGAGAATCCGATTCGTCATTCGAAGCGACTCGACCGCGACGGCGTCGCGGTCGCGCTGATGTTGTTGATCTGCGTCGGCTGTTCGTGGGACGCGACGCTGCTGGTCGGGCACTTGGCGCACGTGTCCTGACGCGTTCAGTGATCGATGTACATCCCCGACTCGGGGGTTATCAGCACGTGATAGACGTTGCCGATGGCGCGCGTGACGTAGGTGGAGATGACGTTCTCGCCGACGTAACTGAAGTGGATTCCGTCAGGCTCACGAAGCAGTGACGGAACGTTGTTCACTCGCGCGGCCACTTCGAACTGACCCTTGGAGTTCGCGAAGAGGTCCCACGTGGGCACGAAGGTCATCCCGGGCACGGTCGTGGCGACCTGGGCGAAGACCGAGTTGATGAGCACCATTCCCTGGCGATACCCGTTGGGTTGCATGATCGGCATTCCGACCCACATCACGTACGCGCCGGACTTGGTCGCCGCGGAAGCCATCTTCGTGACGATGGCGGTGTAGGCCTTCACCCACGGCGCCGATCCAAACGCCAACACTTGACCGTTCACTCTCAGGTTCTGTTCGTCGTTCGCACCGAAGGTGATGATCACGAGTTGCGGTTTGTACTGAGCGAGCAGTACCTTCTCTTTTTTCGGCCAGTCGTAGAACCACGGTGTGAGGAGTCCGGTCGAAGACTTGTCGGCCTGCACGAGTCGCAGTTCGTGATCGTGACCGAGTTGACGTGCGAGACCCCAGCCGATGTCGTTACCGAGTGAGTCGCCGATCTCGAGCACGGTGCAGTGTCCGATCGCTGACAGCGCGGGCGTCGTGGTCGTGGTCGCGCTGGTCGTCGTCGTGTCATTGGACGGCGTAGCGGGAATCGGCGCGCCCGTCGAGAATCGGCACCCGGCGCCGGGTGGCTTGAATGCCGTCATGTTGACGTAGGGCGGTGGCAAATTCGTCGACGGTGTCGAGGGTTGTGTGGTCGGTGTTGTCGGTGTCGTTGACGACGACGGGCCGTTGCTGGTCGTCGGCCCCGACGCCGTGGTGGTCGGCGTCGCGTGCAGCGTCGTGGTCGACGCGGCGGGGGAGCGGTGGTCATGTTTCAGTTGGAAACCAACGATCACGAGCGCCGTGACGCAGAGTCCCAGTCCGACCCGTAGGGGCCAGCTGGAACCAGCACCCGCTCGAGTCGACTGATTTGGCATCTAAGTCGAATGTAACAGCGAGCCCAGAAATTACAACAACAATCGATGATGACGGATTGTGAAGTTCTTCGCTACGGATTGACCGTGACGAGTGTACCGATCGGCGTGTAGGGGAAGACTGTCTCCGCGCTCGCGAAGGGCATCTCGACACAACCGAGGCTCTGGGGGAATCCGTAGGAGTAGCGCGGGAACTCGTGCAGCGCGTCGCCGCCGTTGAAGTACGAGACCCACTGGATGTCCGGGTCGCTGTAGTGCGACCCGTCGGGGTTCGTACCCGACATCGTCGTCGACAGGAATCGCTCGTAGACGGGGTACGTGCCGGCGGCGGTGGGCGCGGAGGAGATGCCGGTATTGACCGGCGTGGTGAACTTCACCTTGTTCCCGACGTAGAGGGTGAGGCTCTCGGGCGAACCCTGAGAGACGTTGACGAAGTCATAGGTCGTGGGATCGATCTTGTGATTTTGCACGGCGGTAATCAAATCGCTCCAGGTGGCCGAGTCAGCGATACCGGTCGTCGGGAGGTTGCTCACGCTCTGGAAGTTCATCAGCGCCCCGCGCAGGATGACGCCCGCGACGCCGACCTGCCACTGCGACTGAAGGGCTGTCGGTAGGTTCGGGTACTTCCAGTTGAAAGTGCCGCCCGCCGGTAGCGACGGGTCACTTTGCGCGGTGTTCGGCGTGAAGCCGACGGGTAGGTAGTTGAGTTCGGCGAGCAGCTGTTCTTCCCAGACCGTGCTCGAGGCCACCGACGCGAGTCGTGGCCGTACCGCGCTGAAGCGGCAGGTCGACGCACACGTCATGCGCGTAGGCAGATCGATCGTGTAGATGGCGGCTGGTTCCAGTGCGCCGGTCACGATGGCCTGTACGTCGTGGGCACTGATCTGTTGCCATTTGGTGGCGAGGAAGGGACGGGTCCGGAGCTGGGGCAGGTCCTTCACTTTCGTGGCGGCGCTGAAGTGCAATCGAAGAAGTGGCAGCTGCGTCGAGAGCGACGTGGGGAGGTTGCTGGTGATGAAATACGAACTGACGGGCGCCGCCGCGGACGCCCCCAATGAAGGGACCAGCGTGGCGCTCAAGACCACGATTCCGAGGGTAATCGCCTTGGCGAATCGTGTGGTCACCGATACACATTACTCACTGCCAGCCCGGATCTATCGGCGCCTACGATAGAGAGGAACGAAGGAGGGGCAATGGTCCTCGCAAAGACAGTAGGAGTCCTGCTTCTGATCGGACTGGCGCTCTGGATCATCGTCACGGTGATCGGCTTCCTGGCGGCCACGATCTGGACCATCTTCGAGTTCCTCATCATCGCCGCGGTCGTGGCGGTGGTGTACCACTACTTCAAACACCAGAAGGCTCACGGAACCGGCCAGTAGGCTCTCTAGTTCTGGCGGCGTGGCCGAGTGGTTAGGCAGGGGCCTGCAAAGCCCCGTACTCCGGTTCGAATCCGGACGCCGCCTCCAATTGAGCATGACCCCATTGGTCGGTCCACTCTTATGAGAAAATGAATTGATTGGCGGACCTGGAATCTAATGGGACTCTTAGAGCGACACGGCGTAGACAGGTGCTCGCGAATCATCGAATCGCGCGCAAGATTTCTGACCATACGCGAGGGTGAGAAGGATGGGAAGGTGAGCCATGAGTGAATCGATCGATGGTCTGGCGGTAGTGGCGATCATGCGCGATGAGGCGCGGATATGGACCTCCGGAGTGGAGCCGGGTACGAAGCCCGAAAGTCTTCATGCGCCCAGTGAAAAGGCCCGTCACCATCACGTGCGCGAAGCCCAGCATCACCATGGCCACGATACCGACCATCGCAGTTCGGTCTTCTACGAGTCAATCTCGGAGTCGGTGGGTACGGCCCAGACGATCCTCTTGGTTGGTCATGGTAAGGGCCGGGCCAATGAGATGCTCAATCTCACGCAGTATTGGGAGCGCAAGCGCCCCGACATCGCTCACAAAGTCGTCGGAGCGATCGATAGTGACCTCGAGTCACTCACCCAGGATCAGGTGCTCGCCGTCGTTCGCGACTGGTTCGAGCAGAACCGAGAGTTGATCTAGATCGGGTCGTCGCTCAGTGTCAGTGCTGGTCCGTGTTCGAAGATCTTGCCAGCAGCGAAGTGACTTCATCGTCGGTCGTCTGGCTGAAGTCCTCGTACCATTGGCCGACCGCCTCGAATTGGCTGGGAACGTTCAGGCTGATCACCTCATCGGCCAGTGTCCTCAATTCGGCGATGGTTTCCCACGGCGACACTGGGACCGCGACGATGATTCTCTCGGCCCCGCGGGCTCGAGCAACCTCAACTGCGACTCGAGCGGTGGCTCCGGTGGCCATACCATCGTCAACGATCACGACCGTTCGTCCGATCAGAGCGAGGCCAGCCCGGTCACCGCGGTAGAGATCTACGCGGCGAAGGAGTTCGGCGCGCTCGTGGCGCGTGACCTCGGCCATCGTGTCTTTCGAGAGCCCTAGTTGCTGGACGAGCTGCGCATTGAGTACCTGCGTGTCACCCTCACCGATTGCTCCGAACGCCAATTCGGGATGAAAAGGCACTCCCAGTTTGCGCACCACCAGGACGTCGAGCGGACTGGCGAGCGCTTGGGCGACTTCGAACGCGACGGGCACTCCGCCTCTTGGCAGTGCGAGCACGACCGGTCCTTCGGAGATGAGATACCCCAAACGTTCACCGAGGAGTTGGCCCGCTTCGCTGCGGTTTTGAAACTTGGTGGGCGAACTCATGTCGCTACGGGTCCGTCAATGAGTCGTCGTGTAATTCGAGCGCGTTCTCGGTCGAATTCGTGCGTTCCGTGCGAGGCTTCGCCGATGAGTACGAGTCGACGTCCACCAACGTGCCCCAGTAGTTCGTCGTAGTCCTCGACGGCCCCCGTGACGGGTCGAGCGAGTTGGTTGAGTGTCCTCGCGGACTCATTGCCCAATGGTCGAGACCACATCACCCGACTCTCACTCGAGAACGAAGAGCTCGCCAGGGCCCTTGGTCATTTCATCACTCATCGCGAGGAACAAGGCCCTTTGCGGCCACGGCAAGACTGGTGTCCGGCCAGAACCGGCGACGGCGTATCTCCGATTGTCCCGGTCGTCTCGTGAAAGTGGAACGTGCGGCACGCTCGGAGAGTTAGTAACCAAGTTGACTACCCGCGGGGCCGTAATAATGGTTCCGTGGCAAAGACTTTCGAACACATCGACGACCAGTTAGCGTCCTGGCTCTGCGACCAACCGGTGTTCTTCGTCGCCACCGCGCCACTCTCCGGTGACGGGCTGCTCAACTGCTCGCCCAAGGGCAACCGGCAAGAGTTCCTCGTCACGGGACCACGCACCGTTGCCTTTCTCGACCAGACTGGCAGCGGTGTCGAGACGATTGCGCACCTCAAGGAAAACGGTCGCATCGTGGTCATGTTCTGCGCCTTCGCGGGACCGCCGCGCATCGTTCGACTCCACGGCACCGGCCGGACCGTCTTGAAGGATTCGCCTGAGTTCGATTCACTCGTGGAACAGTTCGCGGGCGCGTCAGGGGAGGGCGTTCGATCGGTGATAGTCGTTGAAGTTGCGCGGATCTCGGACTCGTGTGGCTACGGCGTCCCCTTCATGAACTTTGAAGCGCACCGTCCGACAATGGACCAGTGGGCGAAGCGCAAGGGGCTGCAGGGGATACGCGACTACTGGGCCGAGAAGAATCGCCGAAGCATCGATGACCTCGAGGGATTCGAGGCCTTGTAGTCACGCGGGTACGGGCCCGGATAGGCCCGTATTGCGGTGCGAATCCGAACGCCGCCTCTCGAGGTCGGATATGACCAACTGAGCCAGCTGACAGTTTTTTCCGCGTGTCGATCCGTCAGCCTTCGCCGCGCCTTTGACGTCAACGTGTCGTGACTCATCGCGTCCTCATAAGGTCGACGAGTCACGAGCAACACGGAGAGGCCGAAATGAGCGAATCGAAACTACCCGGCGGCACGTTCAATCTGGCGTCGGGATTTGACGTCACTCGAATGGGTTACGGCGCGATGCAACTCGCCGGTCCGGGGGTCTTCGGGCCCCCGAAGGATCGCGACGAAGCGGTCGCGGTGTTGCGAGACGTCGTCGATCTCGGTATCACGCACATCGACACGAGTGACTACTACGGACCGTTCGTCACCAACGAGATCATCAAAGAGGCGCTTCATCCGTACCCGGAGTCGTTGCACATCGTGACCAAGGTGGGCGCGCGTCGTGACGCCGAGGGTGGCTGGCCCCACGCCCGCACGGCGGACGACCTGCGTCAAGCCGTGCGCGAGAACCTGGACCGGTTGGGTCTCGAGGCGCTGGACGTGGTCAATCTTCGTCTCGGTGGATTCGCCGGTCCCGAGACCGGGTCGCTCGCCGAACCCTTCGGCGCCCTCGTTGAGCTGCAAGAGCAGGGACTCATTCGTCACCTTGGCCTGAGCACCGTGAGCGCCGAACAGATCAAGGAGGCGCAGTCGATCGCGCCGATCGTGTGCGTCCAGAACCACTACAACGTGGCCCACCGCGTTGACGATGATTTGGTGGATTCTCTCGCCGACGAAGGTATTGCCTACGTGCCGTACTTCCCACTCGGGGGCTTTACACCGCTCCAATCGGCCGAGCTCGCCTCGGTCGCCACGCGCCTCGACACGACGTCACTGGCCGTCGCCCTGGCGTGGTTGATGCAGCGCTCTTCGAATATCCTTCTGATTCCTGGCACGTCGTCGCGCGCGCATCTTCGAGACAACATTGACGGTGCCTCGCTCGTGCTCTCTGAAGAGGATCTGCGCGAGCTCGACGGCATCGCGCTCTGAACTCAGCCCGTCGTGCGGCGCCGGTAGAGGAAGCTGGCCAGTGGCGCGAAGATCACGAGCAGGACGAGCGACCACAGCAGCGACGCCTCGATGGGGTGCTGCATCGGCCACGCGCGCACCAGCATTGACGGGTTCGGGTTGCCGAAGAGCTGTCGGGCCGCGGCCGTGACGGCGCTGACGGGATTCCAGTTGGCGAATGAACGAAGCGCTGCCGGCATGTGCGCCGTGGGCACGAGGGCGTTCGAGACAATGGCCAACGGGAAGAGGATGACGAGTCCCACGCCCTGGGCCGACTCGGGGCCCTTGGAGATGATCCCGAGGCAGGCGCAGCCCCACGAGAGGGCGTAACTGAACAGCCAGAAGACGGCGAAGCCGGCGAGGGTGTAGAGGATGCCTCGTTCGGGCCGCCAGCCAACTAGGAGCCCGGTGCCCGCGACGAACGCCGTGCAGATGAGGGCCGTCAAGAGGTCCGTCATCGAACGTCCGACGAGTACCGCGGGGCGCCACATCGGCAAGGAGCGGAATCGATCGATGATCCCGCCGTTGAGGTCGTTGCTGAGTCCGACCGCCGTTCCCATCGCCGAGGTCGTTAGGTTCAAGGCGAGCATTCCGGCGATGGCGTACTGGGCGTAACTGCCACCGTGGGGCATGGTGATACCGGCGCCGAAGACGTAGACGAAGAGCGCCGTGAAGAGTATCGGTTGGATGGTGACGTCCGAGAGTTGCAGTGGCTCGCGCGCGATGTGCACGAGATTGCGATAGGTGAGCGAAGCGACGTCGCTGACGCGGCGCCACAGTCCCGGCGGTCGAACCGAGGTGACGATTTTCGCACTCGTGGGCAGTTGAATCGTGGTCATCGTGCGACCTCCTGCACGTGGTCGGATGAAACATCCTCGATCTCGTCGGTTTCGGACGACGGGTGGCCGGTGAGGGCGAAGAAGACGTCATCGAGTGACGGCTGGTGGACCTCGACGTCGTCGACGGTGATGCCCGCCTGGTCCAAGGTGCGAACGACCGAGGTCGCCAGTCCGACGCCACTGCGCACCGGCGCGCGCAGTCGGCGACCGTCGTGACTGACGTGCACGTCACCGTCGGTGAGGGGCCGAAGGGCGATCGCGGCCTCGTCGTTCGGTGCATTCAGCGTCACCTCGAGTCGGGCGCCGCCGACCTTGGCCTTGAGGTCCGCGGGAGTGCCGTCGGCGATCACTCGGCCGTGGTCGACCACGACGATTTGGTCCGCGAGTTCGTCGGCCTCGTCCAGGTACTGCGTCGTGAGGAGCAACGTGACACCGCTCGTGACGAGTTGGCGGATGATGTCCCACATTCGAACCCGACTCGTGGGATCGAGTCCCGTCGTCGGCTCGTCGAGGAACAGCACGGGCGGGCGGGTGACGAGCCCGGCGGCGAGGTCGAGGCGACGGCGCATGCCGCCGGAGTAACCCTTGAGGACCCTCCCGCCGGCGTCGGCCAACTCGAACTCCTCGAGTAATTCGTCGGCGCGTCGCTTGGCGTCGAGACGACCGAGTCCGCTCAGTCGGCCGATCATGATGAGGTTCTGGCGCCCGGTGAGGAGTTCGTCGACCGTCGCGTCTTGAGCGGTCACGCCGATGTTGCGGCGCACGAGCGCGGCCTGGTTGACGACGTCGTAGCCGGCGACGCGGGCGTGGCCCTCGTTGGGCAACGCGAGCGTCGTCAGAATCCGCACCGCGGTCGTCTTTCCGGCGCCGTTGGGACCGAGCATGCCCAGGATCGAACCGGCCGGCACGTCGAGATCGACACCGTCCAAGGCGACCGTGTCGCCGTATCGCTTGGTGAGACCCTCGGCGTGAATCATTGATTCTGAGGCCATGACTGGGTTCTCCTTTGTCTTACTTGTCACATGGTAAGTGAAAACTTACCGGTTGTCAAGTAGGATGTACGTATGGCCAAACTACAGGGGCACGCGCGAAATGACGGAACGGTCACGGAACCGTCACCGTCCGACGGTGCCGGCACTCGTGAGCGCATCCTCGATATCTCCCTCGAACTCTTCACCACGCAGGGCTACGAGAAGACATCACTGCGTGAGATCGCCGAACAGTTGGGGTTCTCCAAAGCGGCGATCTACTACCACTTCGAAAGCAAGGAAGCGATCTTGATGGCGCTGCACCTGCGCTTGCACGCCCTCGGCCTCGACGCGTTGCGCAACATCGATCGAGAGACGATGACGCTCGAAGTCTGGTCGACCTTGTTGGATCATTTGATCGATCAAATGCTCTCGCACCGGGCGCTGTTCATCCTTCACGAACGAAATCGCACGGCCTTCGAAGCTCTCCACCACGACGAACGCCACGAGTCCGAGCACGACGACATCGAATCGCTTTTTCGCGCGGCCCTGGCCAATGAGAACCTGCCGTTGAAGGACCGGGTTCGTGTGGCGTGCGCCTTTGGATCGGTGATCGTCGGACTCGTGATGACCGGTGATGCATTCGCCGACGTCCCGGACATGGAACTCGGTGAAATGCTTCGCGGAACCGTCCGTGACATCTTGATACCTGCTAGGAGCGAATAGACGTTGGGACCGGGGGCCACGATTCGAATTCAAGCGGTCAATATGTGAATCAGGTCTCGCCATTAAGGGTGGATGTCTCACGCCCGACTGACTGATCGTTCACCAGGTGGGAACTGTCACTCGTTCGTCCGCGACGTCCACTGCTCTTACCCACGCGAATGAAAAGAATTGTGCTGAGGACCAAATAGACGAGCCACACGCACGCCTGCAATTCTGTCGGTTGATCTGCGTAGCCGAGTAAGGAATGAAGGACGTCGCCGAAACTCGACGCCTCTGAAATCGCGCCCGAGGTATTCCAAAGCACATGACGACCAAAGTCCAGCCAGTGCAGTTGCTGCATATTTTCAATGGCATCAGCCAAAAGACCCGCAGCGAAGACCATCAACAGTATTCCGAGCACTTGAAAGAATCTTCGCAAGTTGAGTTTCGCACCCAATTTGTAGATGGCAAACGCCACGCCCAGCGCCACGGCCAATCCGAGGGCGGCCCCAATTAACAGGAGTTTCCCATGTACCGGCGATGCCGCTTGTCGATCGCTGGCAAAGATGATCGCCAGTGTGAATACCATCGTCTCCAAGCCCTCGCGCCCAACGGCCTGGAAGGAAAGCAGTCCCAGTCCCCATCGCGTACCTTTGGACATCGCAAGATCGCTCCGATGTCGCAGTTCCTTCGCCAAGCTCTTTGCGTGTGATTGCATCCAGAACGTCATGTAGGTGAGTATCACCGCCGCCAGAAGGTACGTCGCGGTTTCGAAATACGTCTGGACGTTCGAGCCTTCGTAATGTTTGATGAGGAAGTACGCGGCGATACCTCCGCCAAGGACCAGCACGAGGGCGGCGGCAACACCACTGAAAACATCGCGAAAATGCTGTCGCTGACCGATCCGCTGCAAGTACGCGAGGAGTATCGCGACAATCATGGACGCTTCGATACCCTCGCGAAGAAAGATAACGAAGGTTGGTATCACGAGGTTAAGCCCTTATCGGTGGAATTTCAGTGAACATATGCACAAATGGCTAGTGTCACCAGGCAACTGCACTGATTTGTCATGGCCAATTGCCGATCAATCATAATTCTATGCGACCTTGTAAATGGCCCTCTCGCCGATCTGTTGGCGTGCGGTGACCGGCTTTGAACTGACGACTGAGATTTCAATGCGGCAGGGTGTTCGCCCAGTGCCGCGACGTCGGTGCTGGCGTCGAACACCGAAGGCCCCAGCGAGCGCGACCTGAACGGTTCGTCACTGCGCATTCGTTCGAAGATGACGCACCAGCTCGTCGTCGTATCGGTCGCCTAGACCGGCCTCACGACTACTTCGCCGATAGAACGCTGACGGGGGTACCGATCGGGGTGTAGGGCCAGAGGTGCTGGGCGTTGGCGAAGGGCATCTCGACGCAACCCAGGCTCTGGGGAAAGCCGTACTGCGAACGCAAGAAGCCGTGAAGCGCGTCGCCGCCGTGGAAGTACGAGACCCACGGGATACCGGGGTCGCTGTAGTGTCCGCCACCGGGATAAGTGCCGGACATCGTCGTGACGGTGTAGCGCAGGTAAACCGGGTAGGTTCCACTCGTGGTCGGCGCACTGCTGACGCCGGTGTTCACGAACGAGTTGTAGACGTGGTGCCCGTTCACGTAGAGCATCAGTAGTTCGGGTTGCCCCTGATTGACGACGACGTAGTTATAACTGTTCGGGTCGTACTGTTTCTTGGTGGCCGCTTGGAGGATGAGCTGCCAGGTTTGCGAGGTCATGCCGGTGTTCCACGAGAGTCCGTGGACCGCCTGGAAGTTCATCAGGGCCCCTTGAAGAACGACGTTGTTGGTACCCACGGACCACAACGAGCGCAGCGGTCCGACGATTTTCGGGAAGCGCCACTCGAAGGAGCCCTTCTGCAAAGACGTGGGGCTGGTTTTCTTTGGCTTCGGCTTGGGTCGGGGTTTGGTCGTCGTGGTAACGGGCTTGGTCGTCGTGGTAACGGGCACGGTCGTCGTCGATCCCGGTGTCGTCGTTGAGGTGGACGTCACTGTCGTCGTGGTAGTGGTCGTGGGGATCGTCGTCGTCGTGGTGGTCGATGACGACGCCGCAACGAACTTCACGGGAAGATAGCGCAGGGTGGCGAGGAGCTGATCCTCGAGTCGAACGGAAAAGGCCACATGAGCGTAACGAACCGTGCTCGTGCTCGCTCGCCGCGCCACGGACTTGTTTACCTGTGCCCCATTCGCCGACACCGAAAAAGGCGCTATGACGAGGGATCCAGCAAGAATCGAGGCGGCGACAGTAGTAGTCAGGAGGGGGCGTTTGATGAACTGCATTTGGGCGAGTTTACTGGGCCGTCGTACTCACCAGCCGTCAGAAGAGCCGCGAGATCAGCCATTTAATAAAAGTTCTTCTTATGTTGGAGCTGCGCAGTTCGAAACCAATCAGTGGTGTCGTCGGCGCTGTCTCATGTTGGTGAGGACCGACGGAGCCCAGCCGGCGTCGATCGGGTTCACGTTCGTGCCCGGAGGGTTGATCTCGTCGATGCGGTCCAGCACGTCGCTGGTCAGTCGGACTTCGGTCGCGCTGAGTTGGGACTCCAGGTGCTTCATGGTCCGGGGTCCGATAATCGGCGCGGTGACGGCCGGGTGCTCGAGCACGAAGGCGATGGCGAGCTCGATCAACGTGACGCCGGCCTCCTCGGCGAGGGCCGTCAACTGATTGACCGCTTCGAGCTTGCGCTGGTTGCCCGGTGAGTCGAGGTCGTAGCGATCGGGGAGACGCGCCGAGCGTCGACTGGTGTTCTTCTTGCCCTCACCAAACTTGCCCGCGAGCCAACCACCGGCCAGTGGGCTCCAGGGAATGACGCCCATGCCGAAGGATTGAGCGGTCGGCAAGACGTCGCGCTCGATGCCTCGCACGAGGATCGAATAGGGAGGCTGCTCGGTGCGGAAGTGCTCGTAGCCGCGTCGCTCGGCCGCCCACTGGGCGGCGACGATCTGTTCGGCCGGGAAGGTCGAGGATCCGAAGTAGCGGATCTTGCCCAGGTGGACGAGGTCGCTCAAGGCGCCGAGCGTCTCTTCGATGTCAGTGCTCTCGTCCGGTCGGTGGATTTGGTAGAGGTCGATGTAGTCGGTCTTCAGTCGCTTCAGACTGTGCTCGACCTCGGCCATGATCCAGCGCCGCGAGTTGCCCTCGGAGAGCGGGTCTTTGCCCATCTGCCCGTGGACCTTCGTCGCGAGTACGACGCTGGAGCGCTCGATCGACGAGAGGGCCTTGCCGACGATCTCTTCGGATTCGCCCTGGGAGTACACGTCGGCGGTGTCGATGAAGTTGATACCAGCGTCGAGTGCCTTGTGGATGATCTTGATCGAATCATCGTGGTCGGTGTTGCCCCAGCCGCCGAACATCATGGCGCCGAGACAGAGGGGGCTTACTTTGAGGCCGGTGCGGCCAAGGGTGCGTAGTTCCATATTCTTCACCATATGTGTTGTCGCGAACCGGCGCGACGGCCGAGAGAATGGACGACTCCTCAGACCCCGAGGCTGCTCTTGGCGGCTTTTTCGAAGATTCGATAGGGGAGGAGTCGCTTGCCCATGATGCCCATGCGCTCGTCGAACTTGCCGACCGAGACCCGCCGTGGCGGGTTCTTTGTCTTCAGTATCTTCTCGACGACCTTCGCGACGTCGGCGGGATCGGCGCCGTGCACCTCATCGCGCTCCATCACCGCGATCGCCTTCTCGCACGCCGCACGATACGGGTCGTCGCCGGTGACGTCCACCTTCTTGCGAGCCGCGGTGAAATTGGTCTTGAAGTTGCCCGGTTCGACAAGCGTCACGTGGATGTTGAAGGGCGCGACTTCGTAGGCGAGCGATTCGGCGTACCCCTCGAGGGCGAACTTGCTCGCGCTGTAAAAAGCTTGGTAGGGGATACCCAGGATCCCGCCGATTGAACTCATCAGAATGAGGTGACCGCCGCCTCGCTCGCGAAGTCGTGGCAACGACGCGTTGACGACTCGCACCGCGCCCCAGAAATTCGTTTCGAACTGACCCTTGGCGTTCTCTATCGGCGTATTCTCGGCGGCACCGGCCAACCCCCATCCGGCACAGGCGAGCACTGCGTTTAGTTGCCCGTGTTGGCTGAGGACGTGATCGAACGCACTTTCAACTGAGTCATCGCTGTCGACGTCCATCTCCAGGCCCTGCCAGGATGCGCCCGACGTGCCTCGACGACTCGCGCCCACGACGGTCCATCCAGCGCTCGCGAGTCGATTCGCACATTCGAGGCCGATGCCCGCTGACGCGCCGGTGACGAGGATGTTTGACTTGTTCATGGGACACTCTTGGGTAGTGGCCTAACTTCAACCAGTGCAGGCCGAAGCCTACAGGGCTCTACCGGCCCGAAGGATGTTGCGAGCGGCATTGTTGTCAGCGTGAGCGCAGTGGCCGCACGCCAGACATCGAAACTCCTCTTGTCTGACTCGGTTACCAGCGTCGACGTAGTTGCACTCGGCACACGTCTGGCTGGTAAAGCGAGGGTTCACTTTCACGACTGTCCTACCGGCACTCTCAGCCTTGTAGATCAGAAAGGAGAGGAACTGCCCCCACGCCGCGTCGTGGATTGATCGATTGAGTCCGGCTTTCCGCCTTGCGCCATTGGGGAAATACGCCCCCGATTGCTCCGGGTCGGGTCTTGCAGTCGGCGTGCTCACCATCTTGGCGATCTTCAGGTCTTCGTATGCAATGAAGTCATACTCATTAACCAGCTGTCGACTGAGCTGATGTGCAAAATTGCATCGCTGATTCTTGATCTTGCGGTGCAGCCGGGCGACTTCTTCGACCTGACGTCGCCGTCGTTTTGATTCAAGTTGCTTGGTCGCCAGACTCCTTTGGGCTCTCGCGAGACCGTGTTGCGCCTTGGAACCGAAGTGTTCTCCCTCCTCGAACACACTGTCACTAGTCGCGACCATATTCGTGACCCCGAGGTCGATGCCAACCGTACGGCCTGTCGGCTCAAGCGGGATCGCTGGCACGGTGACGCACTGCACGTTCAATCACCACTTCGCGCCTTCGCGCCTGACGGTGATCGCCTTTGGTTCGCCCAAGCGTGGTCGGTGATAGTTGGTTTTGATCTCACCGATTCCTTTCAAATACAGTCGCCGGTTCTCTGCCTTCACCTTCCAGCCGCTCGCGTTGAACCACTGAAGTGATTCAAAACGACCGGCCGATTTGAATCGCGGAAATCCCGGCGTCTCTCCCAGTCTTACGCGGCGATAGAACGCTCCGTAGGCATGATCGAGACGCTTGAGTGTGCCACGACACAGGGTGATTCCCGAAGCGACAGCTTCCGGTCGAACCTCTTTGAGGCTCGTCAGAGTGCGACATTGGTCGAAATAGGTGACCGAACGGTGCTCCCAATTCCAGACACCGATTCGCTCTTCAAGAGCTGCGTTCTATAGCTCACATTGGAGCCTTTGCAGGCGGAGTAACGCAATGACTCGCAGTTTCGTAGGATGCTGTCGATAACGGTAGGTCCGATAGCGTGCGCCCTCTGCCATGTCCGAACACAACGGTCGGCAAGCTCCATCCCGAGGCAGAAATTTTATTGATGACCGAAAATGAGACCAATACCCGTACGGGCGAAAAGCCACCCGTCAAATATGGCGGTGGTCGACTCCGCTGTTCGCCGATCAGTCCTGCGTGGGTTGCGGGGACAGTCGTGTGACAGGAAAATGCAAGGATGGGGCCGTGGCAAAGAGATATCAGCGAGTGCCAGAGCTCGTCTTGGGCTTCGATACCGAGACCACGGGGCTCAGTGTCTCCAGTGAACGCGCTGTCTCCTATGGCTTTTGCGCGTACCGCTTCGGGGTTCCCGTGTGGTCCGAACAGTTTTTCGTCATACCCGACCGACCAATTTCGCCCGGAGCGAAAAGGGTGCACGGACTTTCTCTCGAGGACATCGAAGCGAAGCGGGGGAGTGAATTGGTTTACAGCGTCGAGACGGGACTGCGACGCGCGGTGCAGATCCTTCGTGACTATCACGAACTCGGCGCCTACGTGGTTGGCTCGAACGTCGTTCGTTTCGACTTAGAGATGCTGCGTCGTAGTTGTATCTCGGTGCTGGGCATCGAACTCAACGACGACTACTTCGACATCTCGTTACTGCGGATCATCGACGTGGTCGATCACGACCTGGCCATCGATCCCAGTCGAGAGTTCCGACCTCGACGTGGTCAAGAGTATTTGTGTCGTCATTACGGGGTGACGCCCGGCGGACACGACGCCTTGAGTGACGCTCGGGCGGCGGTTGAAGTGTTTCTCGAACAAGTGGTCCACAACAACGCCGGACAGGCATCGCTGGATCTCATGTCGGACCCCACTGTCTACGTCGAATCGTTCGATTCGCAGTAGACGCTGACGAACGTCGGCGAATATGAACTTCTCCGAATGGTAGGGTTGTCACCCTGAGGGGCCGTTGGCGCAGTCTGGTAGCGCACTTGCATGACACGCAAGGGGTCGCAGGTTCAAGTCCTGCACGGCCCACTAACAAAATCCCTGGTGAGAGCCAGTGGCCTCAGACCACTTTTAGTCAAAAACCCGCCCCGAGCGACCGTTGTCAGCAGTTGTGTCAGCAACGAGAAAACGGGGCATTGTGGCAGGTTATAGAGGCAACGGCGAGGGCTCCATCTATCAGCGGTCGTCCGATAGACGCTGGCTCGGCGTCGTGACAATCGGGCGCGATAGCAATGGACGAGTCG
>Ga0182014_10000630_pt1 | contig 47471 bp, 47 predicted proteins | sample 612S2DmetaG_FD_120489 | JGI IMG/M metagenome (GOLD analysis project Ga0182014, IMG submission 120489) | Permafrost microbial communities from Stordalen Mire, Sweden - 612S2D metaG | ecosystem: Environmental > Terrestrial > Soil > Wetlands > Permafrost | place: Sweden: Stordalen | collected... | reverse complement strand
GCGCACTTCGCAAGGCGACATCCTCTCGACCGCCTTTCTTTCGCACGGCGATACCAAGAATATTTTGCTGCTTCCCAATTCCGTTTCTGAATGTTTCAGCATGGCGCAGGACGCGTTCAATCTGGCCGAGCAGTTCCAGACCCTGGTGTTCGTGATGTCGGACCTCGACCTGGGCATGAACAACTGGGCGTCGGAGCCGTTCGAGTATCCCAAGGAGCCGATCAACCGCGGCAAGGTGCTCACTAAAGAAGATCTGGACCGGCTGGGAGGCTTCGCCCGTTACAAGGACGTGGACGGCGACGGCATCGGCTATCGCACCCTGCCCGGCACCGAGCATCCGGCAGCCTCCTACTTCACGCGCGGCACCGGACACAACGAAAAATCCGGATACAGCGAGCGCCCCGACGACTTTGAAAAGAACATGGAGCGCATCAACAAGAAGTTCGAGACGGCGCGATCCTTTGTGCCGCGGCCTGAACTGATCACGGGCAAATCCAAGTCGAAGATCGGCATTATCGCTTACGGCACATCGCACTGGGCGATCGTCGAATCGCTCGATCAACTGCGCGACGAATACAACATCGAAACCGATTATCTGCGACTGAAAGCTTATCCGTTCTCGCGCGAAGTTCACGAGTTCATCGAACAGCACGAGCGGGTTTACGTGGTCGAACAAAACCGCGACGCCCAGATGTTCAGCATGATTAAGCTCGACATCAAACCGGAGCTGGTCACGCGGCTTCGCAGCATTGCGCACATTCACGGGCTGCCCCTGGATGCGCGCTCGGTGACCGACGAACTCATGAGCATGGAGGGAAAGTAAGATGGCGACCACGACCGGCACACCCACACCCGCACCCAAAGTCAATCGCATTGGCTTGACCGTTCTCGACTACCGCGGTGGCAAGACCACGCTTTGCGCCGGCTGCGGCCACAATGCGATTTCCGAGCGCATCATCGACGCCATGTACGAAATGGGCGTGCAGCCCGAGCGCGTGATCAAGCCCAGCGGCATCGGCTGCTCCTCGAAGAGCCCGGCATATTTCATGAGCCGCTCCCACAGCTTCAACGCCGTGCACGGCCGCATGCCCTCGGTCGCAACCGGAGCCCTGCTGGCCAACCATAAGCTGATTGCCCTCGGCGTCAGCGGCGACGGCGACACCGCCTCCATCGGCATCGGGCAGTTCGTCCACCTCATGCGCCGCAACCTGCCCATCATTTACATCATCGAGGACAATGGCGTGTACGGCCTGACCAAAGGCCAGTTCTCCGCAACCGCCGACCTCGGATCGAAGCTGAAGACCGGCGTGGTCAACGATCTTCCGCCCATCGATACCTGCGCCATGGCCATCACGCTGGGCGCGACTCTGGTCGGCCGTTCGTTCTCCGGCGACAAGCGGCAACTGCACAGTCTGTTGAAAGCGGCCATCGCCCACAAGGGCACAGTCATGCTCGACGTGGTTTCGCCTTGCGTGACCTTCAACGATCACGAGGGTTCGACGAAATCCTACAAATACATGAAAGACCACGAGGAGCCGCTGCAGGACATCAGCTTCGTCCCGGCATTCGAGGAAATTAACGTGGAGTACGATCCCGGCACTACGGTCGAAGTCACCATGCATGACGGATCGCGACTGCGCCTCAGCAAGCTTGAAGAAGATTACGATGCCACCAATCGGATCAAGGCGATCAGCCGCCTGCACGAGGCCCACGAAAAAGGCGAAGTGCTGACCGGCTTGTTCTACGTGAACCCCGAAGCGCCGAGTTTCATCGATATGCTCAACGTAACCGAGCAACCGCTGGCTACGCTGCCAGAATCGGTAACGCGCCCGGGCAGGGAAGTGCTCGAGCAAGTAATGGAAGAGCTAAGATAAATCCCGTCATCCAGCTAACGCCCCTCAGGCGGCTTACTTCCCGTCTTCCGGTTCGCCAGTGTGTTCTGGGCTTCCACCCGGTTCCGGAAAGTCGGTGTCGGCCGCTTTGAGCATCGGATCCTGATCCCGGTGTCCGAGTTGCCCCCGCATTGAGCTGTTACCGCCCTTTTCTTCCGGTTCCACAGCGCCTTTGAAGCGGTCTTGATCCTTTGTAATATTCATAAATGAAGTCTCCCAGGCAATGAACCATGCCTGCCATTAGCCTACTCCGAAGAATTCAAAGAGGGCACGGTTTTTTTCCGTATATAGTAGGAAGAAATCCCTGTACGTATTGGAGGAGCCATGAAGCGACTGATCCTAACCGCAATCGTAGGTTTGTTTTCGACCTTAACCGTGTGGGCGCAAACCGGAACCACTGCGCCGCAATCAATAGCGTCAGCGGGAGCCACGCCCACGCAGGCTGCATCGAGCGCTGCTAATCCGGGGCACCATCGTAATCGGCACCACAACCACCGCCATCACTCTCATCGCGCCGCCAGACGTTGATTGCAGGCTCGGATTTGGCTCTGGGATGGGATGCTGGCTTGGTGGCTGTCGCTAGCCGTGTCGCACAACCACGTTCGTTTTTTCCAATCGACCAGACATCCTGGAATGTCCTTTAGCTCGAAAACTCTAAACTCTGGGATGCCTCGAGAATGACTGCTCCCTCCACTCTGTTCCGGCCATTTACGCGATTGGTGAAGATCAGAATCCTGGACAAGGAGTTCGAGGTTCCAGATAACAATCCGCTGTTGCGTTGCTTTCAATATCTGGCGCCGGAGGACGTTGCCGGTGGACGCTTTTGCTGGAATGAGGATTGCCAGTACTGCCGCGTCACTTTCGCTTTGGCAGAAGGATCCCCGAGCCGGGTCGCGCTTTCCTGCAAACTGATGGTGCAGGAAGGCATGCGAGTGAAAGAAGTCACCACGGAAATCCGCTACTGCCTGAGAAACCTGGAGCTGGGAAACCTGGAGCAGAAGTAAGAGGAACAGAACTGGCCGATTTTCAATTTTCAATTGCCAATTGAAAATCTACAGCCAGGCCTATTCGCCGGGCGAGCGCGTCGCCGTAGTCGGGACGCCCAATTTGCGCAGCCGGTCCTTAGCCTGGAGCGCCTCCGTCGAACGGGGATAGCGCTGGATCACATGGCGCAACTGCGTCACCCCATCGTCCTTTTTCCCCAGTTCGATCAGGGCCAATCCCTTCTTCAGCTCTGAGGAGGCAGCCTTGTTGCCGGTCGGAAAATTTTGAATTACCTGGTCGTAGTTCGTCACCGCTTCCTGATAGTTTCCCTGCTTGTAGGCGAGTTCCGCCAGGTAAAAATAGGAGTTGCCCGTGAGATCTGTGTTGGGATAGAACCTTGCATAGTCCGAGAACTCCTGCTTCGCCAGATCGTACTTGGCCGCGTTGTAATCCCGCAGCGCGTTGTTATAAAGCACATCCGGAGGGGGAGCCTGCGCCAGGGCCTGCTGTTGCGCCTGTTGCGCCGCCTGCCCTGCGGCCACGCTTTGTTGCGCCGCCTGCATGTCTTCCAGTTGTTTGCTGACCTTGGCCAGGCGCGCCTTTAATTCGTCGAGAGAGTCATTAAGCGCCTGGATTTGGCCGGAAAGCTGGTCCACCTTCGCGCCATTGTCGTTCTGCAGTTTTTCCAGGCTGCCTTGAAGCGCCGTCATGGACGCCGCCACTTTATTCATGCTGTCGGTGTTCTGGTCCGTCAAGCTCTTCATGACCCCCATGCGCTCGTCGAAGGATTGCTGCATGTGGGTCATCTGGTCCTGCAGCGCCTGCACCTGGGTCTGCAGTTGAATCATCTCTTTGCTTACGCCCCAGGCCGGGGTCAGGTTTAGCCACAAGGCGATCAGCAGGACAACCAAGGTCGAATGTCGCTGGATTTTCATAACTTCACTTTTTCCCTATAAGTGCAAATGCAAGGCGGCAGAGTCCGGCCACTCAAATCTTGATTGTGCCGGATAGCGCCGTCCAGACATAGTTATCGTGGAAGGTTCTGCGCGCGTGCAGCTTGGCCAGAAACCAAAATCCCCGGAAAAAAAATTCTGAGGCGCGGAGCCGGCCTCGCTCCGCACCTCAGGTAACTATTTCTGATAAACGAAATGGCCGCGGCGGTTCTGCTGCCAACAAGCTTCGTTGGATTCGGTGCAGAACGGCTTTTCCTTGCCGTAGCTGATCGTCTTGATGTTGCCGGCGCTCACGCCTCCTTGGGTCAAGGCGCTCTGCACGGAACCAGCTCGACGGTCGCCGAGAGCCAGGTTGTACTCGGTGGAGCCGCGCTCGTCGCAGTGTCCCTCGATCGTGAAGTGGATGTTGGGATGCTGTGAGAGGAAAGCGATATCGGCCTGCAGCGAGCTTTGCTGGTCAGCGCGAATATCGGACTTGTCGTAATCGAAGTACACGTCCTTCACGTTCTGCGAGAACAGTTCCTCATCCGTGGGTCCAGGTGCGGGTGGAGGTGGTGGCGGCGGAGGCTGGGTCACGGTTACCCGTGCCGTTGCCTGCTGGGTTCCGCCGGCTCCTTTCGCAGTCAGCGTGTAGGTGGTCGAATCGGTTGGTGTCACTTGTTGCGAGCCGCTGGCCTGCACCGCTCCAATGCCGTCGATGCTGACATCGGTGGCGTCTGTGGTCTGCCAACTCAGCGTGGTCGATTGTCCTTTTTCGATGGTGTTCGGGTTGGCAGTGAGTGAGGCCGTCGGCGCTGCTGGCGGCGGTGGCGGTGGTGGTGGTGGCGGTGCTGTCTTTTTATGGCAGGCGCCGAGGAACAGAATAGCGCCCAAGGCGAATACAAGCGAAATCCACTTCAGTCTTTGCTGCTTCACTTTTCCTCCCTGCATAGTCGCGCGCTGTGCCCTCCAACGCGCGCTTCAAATCCGATCCGGGGCGGGTTCACTTCTCCGCCTCCTGCGGGCTGGCAAATCGAAGAACAACGCCAAACAGAAATATTAAGACCCCATGGTCAACCAACGCCGGCGCGAGTATCCACGCCGGTGCATCCACTTCAAATCCAGACTTGGTCAAATTTCCCTGAGTTCCAATGTTAAACCTTGTGCGCGCTTACTTCCAACTCCAGTTCGGTTGGGTATTTCTTCCAGCAAAGGTCAACTGCTTCGGATTGCTCCCATCGGCCAGCATGGACCAGATCTGCTCGCTTCCAGAACGGCTGGACTGAAAAACGATATGCCGCCCATCCGGCGACCACGAAGGAAAGTCATTTTGTCCGCCATCGTGCGTCAGTTGCACCCACTGCTTGCTGGCCACGTCCATGAGGTAGAGATCCTCCGCCCCCGGTGCTCCAGGACCGTAATGACGCGTCCAGGCAAGCGCCAGAAATTGTCCATTGGGCGACCATGTGGGCGAGACCGCATAACCCTGGTCCGTAAGCCGTTGCACATTCGTGCCGTCCGCTTCCATGGTGTAAATCTGCGGCAGACCCGTTCGCCCGCTTACCCATGCTATTTGCGCGCCGGTCTTGCGATTCCACACCGGCGAGACATCCGGGCCCTTGGAGGCACTAATGCGCTTCAGATTTCCGCCCGATTGATCCACCGTGCAAATCTCAGAGTCACCGAAGCGCGAAGTCGAGAATGCCAGCTTGGTGCCATCGGGCGACCATGCGGGCGAGAGGTTGGTGCCGCCAAATTTGGGAAATGTAACCAGGCGATTGAGATCCATCGAGTACATCAAAATTTCCCAGCCCGATTTCGTTATCGAACTGAACGCCAGACGCGAGCCGTCCGGCGAAATCCGCGGCGAGAGGGAAATCGAACCCAGGTGGGTGATCTGGTGCTGATTGGCCCCATCGTACTCCATCGCCCAGATTTCCTTGTGCCCACTGCGGCTGCTCACAAAGTAAATCTGGCTCTCCGCAACGCCGGGAATGCCGCCGCCCAGCCGGAAGATAATCTCGTCCGCGAACTTGTGCGCAATCAAGCGGGCCGCATCACTGGTCGCCGTATCCTGGTATTGTTTGCCCAGCACCTGCGGCGAAGCAATATTCTTGACGTCATACAGCCAGCCCTGCACCGTCACATTGGCGCCGGTCACCGCCAAATTGCCAAACCCAAGCATCGACGCATTCGGCGGAAGTGCACTCCATGCAGCGAACTGCACCTCTGCAGGATTGCCCGGAACCGCAAGCGGATAGAAGCTCTTCGAAACCATGTCGAAGATGCCGGCATTATCCAGATCATTCCACAGAGTTTCGTTAAAAACCTTGAGCAGATCAGGATTCCTGGGGTCAGCGGTGGAGGGCTTGAAGTCGGGGACCGCGAGACGAACCTTCTCCATCCCCAGGCCCGTGCCGGTCTTGATCCAGTCCTGCTGGGCCAGACAAGGAGTCACAACCACAGCCGCTGTCAGCACGAGAAAGAAAGCCGCAGCGCGAGCGCGAGATTTGATTGTGTCGTAGCGCGTGCCGGTCGTCCTCTTGCCAATGCCAGCGTTCAGACTCATCCTATGATGACAAACATTCAAGTGCAAGTTGCCCTCGCGCATCCACTCCATCCGTTCTTCCGAGGAACAAACTGAGAACCGAGAACTGCCAACTGGCAACTGGCTCCTTGTATCCCACTTGCTTTAAGGTTGCCCGTTCCTGCCGTGACCAGCGCCGGTTCCTCTGCTCGGCGGCGTAGCTGTTTGCTTTCGGAATCACTGAGCTAAGAGCTAATAGCTAAAAGCTAGCAGCTAGCTGCTAATTCTATCTCTTGTAATCGAACCAGAACTCCACCGAAACCTTGCTCTCGGAATAATCCGACGGCAATGGACCAAAAGTATCGATGCGCTGCAAGGCCCGCACCGCCGATTGATCCAGCGATGGGACGCCGCTCGACTGCTCGATCTCCACGTTCGTGGGATGACCGTCGCGCTTTATGTCAAACGTCACGTAAACCCTGTGCGCATCGCTGATGCGCGGATCTACTTCGTACTTCAGCCAGTTCTCCGAAACTTTCTGCTGCACTACCCTTACGTACCAGGCGTAGCGCGAACCAAAATCGCCTCCGCCGCCGGTGAAACCGAATCCGCCTTTCGCCCCGCCCGCATTGAATACCCCGTAAGGACCGCTGACCGGGCCACCTTCTCCGAATGGAACGACGTTGCTCTCTTCTTCCGGTTGCGCTTTTTGACTCTCGCTGCTGCGCGGTTTCGGCTTTGTCTTTGCATTCTTACCGGGAATCGGAATCGCTTCCGGTTCTTTCTCCTCACTCTTGGGTTGCGACTGGCTCAGTCCCTTGGATTCGTTGGCCAGGACATTCTGCGTTTGGCCAGAGCTTGCGGGAAGCGGAACCGAACTGACCAGGGTCACTCCCAGGGCATCGCCTCCTCCGCCCGCGCCCCAGGTGCTGCCATGGCCGCCGGGCCCCATCACCGCGTACAGAACAATCGAGCCCGCAACCGCGACATGCAGCGCCACCGACCAGGCCAGATTGCGGCCCCACCGGTCGTGTTCGAAAAATATCTCAGCGTTGGCTTCCATGACTTTCGAGCGGTTGCGTCACGATGCTCACATTCGTGATCCCCGATTGCTTCACCGCATCCATCACTGTGGCGAAGGCGCCGAAGGGCACGTTCTCGTCCGCGCGGATGAAGACCGACTGGTGCTGCGGATCGCGGATCTTCTGCCGCAGCTTGGCGGCGATCTCATTGATATTGACGGGATCGTTCCCCAGAAATACGCGCTGTTGCTTGTCGACGCTGATCACCAGCCGCTCTTCGGTAATCTCCTTGACGGTGCGCGTTTTGGGAACGCTCACTTCGATCCCCGACTGCAGCACCGGCGCGGTGACCATGAAAATAATCAGGAGCACGAGAACAACATCCACCAGCGGCGTGATGTTGATGTCGGAGAGAGATGTTTGGGTGCGTCCGTTGGAAGCAGTGGAAGCCATTACCGCCGCCCCTCCGGAACTGCGGGCTGCGAGCGTTCCACTGCGTTCAGCATTTCAAGCGCGAAGTCGTCCCCCCGCGCCGCGAACTCGCGGATGGAACTGCCCAGCAAATTGTACGCAATCACCGCCGGAATCGCCGCCGCCAAACCCGCCGCCGTAGTAATCAGAGCCTCCGAAATCCCCGGAGCCACAGCCCGCAAAGTAGCCGCCCCCGCCGTCCCAAGTCCGTGGAAGGCGTCAACGATGCCCCAGACGGTGCCGAAGAGGCCTACGAATGGGGTTACGGCGCCCGTGATTGCGAGCCACGGCATGTTGCGCTCCAACCGCGAGACCTCTTCCGAGCAGGCAATCTGCATGGCGCGCTGCATGGCAACACTGCTGCCTTGCCGCCGGTGCTCCGCGAAGCCGCCTTCAAACACCGCAACCAGCGGGCTGGGCTTGAACTGTTCGGCCACGGCCGAGACGTCTTGCAGGCGCTGAGCTTTGCGAAAAGCGCGCACGAAGCGTCCGCTCTGCACCCGCGCCCGCCGAACTAGGCTCCACTTGGAAAGAATGATGGCCCACGAAATAACACTGAAGGCTAATAACAACAAGAGGACGACCTTGGCGACGGGACCGGTCTCACCCACCAGATCGACGATCTCCCCGCCAACCACCGCTGCCAGTAACAAAGAAAAATGCATTTGGGTTTCACTCAATTATAGACGAGATTCGGGGGCTGCCTGGAAGACGTATCGCATACATCAACGTGAATTTACTGTATGCGCCTTGGCTGAGAACGCACCGCTGGCGACGGGAATCTAAAAGCCTAAGCCTCAGGGGCTGAAGCCCGCGCGGTTTTGCTGGCGGGAAGGCACAGCTGAAAAGCCGTGCCCTTCTAAACCATTTACGAGATAGGTTATGGTTTTCATGCTATTCTGCGCTCAACTTCGGAATCTTGATTTGTTAGCTTAATTCATTGTCTTAATCCGTTGTCTTAATTCATTGTCCCAGGGACAGCCCGTGCTCACCGAATTGCGGCTCGAAAATTACGCGGTCATCGACAACCTGGCTGTAGAGTTCGCCGCTGGTTTAAATCTGTTGACCGGCGAGACCGGAGCCGGGAAATCCATTCTGATCGATGCACTCGCGCTTCTCCTCGGCGAGAAGGCTTCCACCGACGTGATTCGCACCAGCGCGGATCGCGCTGTAATGACGGCGGTCTTCGAAATCGATGAGCGGACGGAAAAGACCGTTGCCCGAATTCTCGAAGCCAACGGCATCGACCCCAACGACGAAGACGAATCCATTATTCTGCGCCGCGAGATCGCCGCCGGAGGCAAGGGTCGCGTCTTCATCAACAATCAGCCCGCCACGGTGGGCGTGCTGCGCCAGCTCGCCCCGTATCTGGCCACTATCCACGCGCAAAACGAATCCATTCTCTCGTTCGATGCCGCGGCGCGGTTGGACCTGCTCGATGCTTTTGCCGGCACTCAGATCGATGCCACCAGCGAGGCATTCGCTACTTGGAAGAACACCGCCCATCGCATCGAAGAACTCGAGCGCGGCGAGCAAGACCGGCTGCGTCTGCTCGATCTGTGGACGTTCCAGAAGCGCGAGATTGAAGACGCCAAGCTGCACCCTGCCGAAGACGAACGCCTCGAAACCGAGAAGCGCGTCCTGGCCAACGCGGAGAAAATCTACAGCGCGGCCATGAACGCCTTCGATCTGCTTTACGAAGGCAGTGCTTCAACCTCGTCGTCGTTGCGAACCGCCCAGAAGCATATCGAAGAACTATCGCGCTACGAGCCCAAATTCAAGGACGCGCTGGTGGCGATCGAGACTGCGCGCATCAGCGTGGAGGACGTGGGCGCAACTTTGCGCGATTATGCCGGGGGCATTCAAGCTTCGCCCGAGCACCTCGCCGAAGTCGAAGATCGCCTCGCGCTCATTGATCGCTTAAAGCGCAAGTACGGCAACACGCTCGAGGACATTATTCATCACGGCGAAGAAGTCAGCCGCAAGCTTTCCGAGATGGAAAACAAAGACGAAATTCTGGCCAAGCTCCGTGGAGATCTGGCGCAAGCGGCCGAGGATTATCTTCGCGCCGCGCGTGCGATTTCGAAGAAGCGCTACGAGGCCGCCCGCAAGCTGGAGAAGTTGGTCGAGGCAGAGATCAACGAGCTGGCCATGAAGTCTGATTTTCATATTGAAGTCAGCGGTGCGGATGAAGAAGGGAACTGGACCGCGTCCGGCTTCGACCAGGTGGTCTATTTAATTTCGACCAACCCTGGCGAGCCGCTGCGACAGTTGGAGCACATCGCCTCTGGCGGCGAACTGTCGCGGGTGATGCTCGCGCTAAAAGTTAGCGTCGAAGCTGGACAGGTCAAGAAGCCCGGTGTGGCGCGGGCGCCCTCGCCCGCGCACCGTACACTTATTTTCGACGAAATCGATACCGGCATCGGAGGACGCGCCGCCGAAGCGGTAGGCAAGAAACTGAAAGCATTATCGCGAGCCAATCAAGTGCTCTGCGTGACCCACCTGCCGCAGATCGCCACTTTCGCCGACCACCATTACCTGATCGAAAAGAAGAGCTCCGGCGAGCGCACCCGCACTGCTGTGCGCCTTATCACCGGCGACGAACGCACTGAAGAAGTCGCCCGCATGCTTAGCGGGGCCAAGCTGACCGAGACCTCGCGGAGGCATGCCGAGCAGATGTTGAAGAGCAACGCGTGAGACGCATAGGCCGATTGCTATTTGCCTGATCGTTCCTATCTAAAGTGAAAGTCCCCACCCTAACGTCGAAAAGCACGACGTTAGGATGGGCCACCCTAGGATGGGGCACCCGTCCCTGGATTATCGTTTGACTCTCCACTCCATTAGCTAATATAATTAGCTAATCATGAAATACACCGTCCATCAAGCCAAGACGAACCTTTCGCGGTTGCTGGAAGAAGCGTGCTCGGGGAAAGAAGTAGTCATCGCCCGCGGCAGACAGCCGGTTGCCAAGTTGGTGGCGTTAGGTTCGGCCTCGAAGAAACGCGTCCCTGGCCGGCTTGCGGGGCAAATTTCCTACACGGCGGATGCCTTCGACCCGCTTACCGATCAGGAGTTGTCGGAATTGGGTTTTGAACAACGCGGGCTCAAGGGATGGTAGTGCGCACAAGATCCTTCCTGGGCTAGCTGCACGCTGGCTTACGCGAAATGAAGATTCTGCTCGACACTCACGCTCTGATTTGGTGGTTCGGCAACGAGTCCAAGCTATCGCGACGGGCTTCCTCGATCATTGCGAATCAGAGGAACACCGTTCTGGTTTCGGCTGCGATTGCGTGGGAGCTGGCGATCAAGGTGAATCTCGGGAAGTTTGATACCCTTTCGTTGGCAACGGAGTTGCCTCGCTACACGGCAGAGGAGGGTTTTGAGGAACTTCCGATCAGCATGGAGCACGCAATTCGGGCGGGACTGCTGCCGTTGCATCATCGTGACCCTTTTGACCGCTTGCTGGTGGCTCAGGCTCAAGCGCTGAATATGCCAATTCTGAGCGCCGACACTGTCCTCGATCAATACGACGTAAAGCGAGTCTGGTAGGGTTAGGGAATTGTGCCTTGATGAAGCTTGCCCCGCCAGCCTTGGCAAGTGGGCGAAAGGCTGGGGCACCCGTCGCGGCCTAGCGCGGGTCGGACTGCATCAGCCACCAGGCTTCGCGGTATTTTTCGTATTTGTAGCATGCTCTTTGCGGGACGTTGGGGTGGAGGCAGAGGCGCTTGCGGCCGCGCGTGGCTTCGATGGGGATCACGTACCAGGCGTCCTCGGGGACGACGTAGGCGACGATGAAATCAATTTCGTCCTTGGTGTAAATGTCATGACCTCCCCAGCAACCGTGCGCGCTGACCTCGTAAACGCCATGCTGGGAAGTGCGAGTGGACTTTACTTGCACGCGGCATAAGTGCCGGCCCCATCGGACGATGAAGTCGAAGCGGTCGCTGTCGCCATAAGGCTTGGAGACTCCGAAGCCCAGACTGGCCGCTTTGTGGGCAAAGGCCAGTTCGGCCAATTCTCCCTGGCGTTTTCTGGTGCCATGGGGTGGTTTCTGGGTGCTGCGGGCTGCGAGGTTTTTCCGGAAACGAACTTTGGATTGCTTTTTCATGGGCAAATAAGAAAAGGCGCCAGCGGTTAGGCTGCGCCCTCTTTCTCCTGTCGGTTCAGATTTTGTTCGGGATTTTCGAGTGTCAGCGGGCGTTTACAGTTCCGCCACTTGGGACGGCCTTCGATATCAAAAGGCAAACAAAAAGGCGCGGGTTGTGAAGTCCGCGCCTGAAAATTGCCTATATTTCTAGAATAGCAGGTTGAATAGGGTAACTATGACATGGTTTTCAACTTTATTGTGGCCATGGAATGAGCGGGTTGCAGGGAAAAGGGTGGTTTAGGGGGCTTGACAAGATTTTGGGCGGGAAGGGATTTCCTACTTTTGGCTGGTTCGGGCGGCGGACAGGAGTGTCCGCCCTACGCGATCGGAGGCTGGGCGAGGCGCCCGGGGCTACGTGGACATCGCCATTCGCTGCTCGAATATCGCCAGTCACTGCTAATCCTATGCGGTGCTTGGGCTTACGTTGACCAAAATGGTTCTTTCAGGTAGCTTAAATAGATCAAACCACAGTGGGGAAGTGTAGTCTCATAGGAAGTTATTGTGCCAAATGGGAACGGCAAGACGCTACTTCTTTTGAAACCTCGGGGCTTCTGCGCGGGAGTGGTGCGGGCGATTGATATTGTCCGGATTGCTCTGGAGGCTTTCGGGCCGCCGATTTATGTCCGCAAGGAGATTGTCCACAATCGCTTTGTAGTCGAGGAACTGCAGGGCAAGGGCGCGATTTTCGTGGACAGCGTAGATGAAGTCCCGAACGGCGAACGGGTCATCTATAGCGCTCACGGAGTTTCCCCGGAGGTGCGGGAGGCCAGTGAGGCGCGTAATTTGCGCGTGATTGATGCGACTTGTCCTCTGGTCACGAAGGTGCACGTGGAGGCGGTCAAGTTTGCCAAGGAAGGCTACTCGCTGATTTTGATCGGCCACCACGATCACGACGAAGTGATTGGAACGCTGGGCGAGGCTCCGGTCGTGACTCAAGTGGTGGGCTCGCCGGAGCAAGTTGAATCGCTGACCGTGCCGAATCCGGACCGTGTGGCCTACTTGACGCAAACTACGCTGAGTCTGGACGAGACCAAGGACATTATTGCGGCGCTGCGCGAGAAGTTCCCCAAAATCAAGGGACCGGCGGCTCAGGACATCTGTTATGCCACGGAGAACCGGCAGGTTGCGGTAAAGCATGTGGCCTCGGATGCGGATTTGCTGCTAGTGGTGGGTTCGGATAACAGCTCCAATTCCAACCGGCTGGTGGAAGTGGCGCGCAACCTAGGCACCAGTTCGCATCTAATTGATAGCTTCCAAAACATCAGGCCAGAGTGGCTCAAGGATGTGCAGACGATTGCTTTGACGGCTGGAGCTTCGGCTCCGGAATGCCTGGTGGAAGAAGTGGTGGAGTTCCTCGCTACCAAGGGTTTCGGCAATGTGCGGGAAGTTGAAGTGATGCCTGAAAACGTGCGCTTTGGGTTGCCTCCGGAAATTGTGGAGGCAATTGCCAGCGCCCCCAGCCCAGTTAGTGTGGAGTAATAGAATTGAATATGGACGAGACCTCCTCCTCGTTTCCGGCGTCGAGCGCGCCGCAGATGCGTTTCGGGAAAATAGACGACTTGGGCAGCCGGGTCGCTGCCGCGGTCGACGGAGCGCGTAAATTCTTATTCTCCCAGCAGCACGAGGACGGCTACTGGTGCGGCGAGTTGGAAGCCGACACCACTTTAGAGTCCGATTACATTCTGCTGCACACCCTGCTCGGCACCGGCAACGCTGAGCGCTTCCAGAAGTGTTGCAACTGGATTCTTCAGCATCAGAACCCAGACGGGGGGTGGGGCATCTATGTCGACGCCCCGTCAAACATTTCTGCCAGCGTAAAAGGCTATTTTGCGCTGAAGCTAAGCGGTTATTCTCCCGAGCACCCTGCGCTGGTGCGGGCCCGCAAGAAGATTCTGGAAATGGGCGGAGTCACCGAGGTCAACACTTTCACCAAGATTTATTTATGCTTTCTGGGGCAGTTTGATTACGACGCCGTGCCGGCGATCCCGCCGGAGATTGTGCTGTTTCCCAAGTGGTTCTGGTTTAATATTTACGAAATTTCTTCGTGGTCGCGGGCGATTCTGGTGCCGCTGTCGATCTGCTACGCGAAAAAGCCGTTCAAGAAAATTCCCGATGAAATGGGAGTCGAGGAGTTATACGTCGGGGGCCGCGACAAGTCGCGAATGCGCCTGCGCTGGAGCGATAAGCTTATCTCATGGCGCAATTTCTTTCTGGTCTTCGATCGGCTGACGCATTATTTCGAGTTGGTACACATTCGCCCGCTGCGCTGGCTGGCGCTCAAGCGAGCCGAGCAATGGATGCTGCAACGTTTTGAAATGAGCGATGGCTTGGGCGCGATCTATCCCTCGATGATGAACGCGATCATCGCGTTGCGCTGCCTGGGTTACTCGTTGGATGATCCGCAGGTGATCCGCGCGCTGGATGAATTCGAGAAGCTGGGGATCGAAGAAGGCGACACCTTCCGGATGCAGCCTTGTATGTCTCCAGTGTGGGATACGGCGTATGCGCTGTTTGCGCTGGGCGAAGCGGGCGTGCCGGCCAACGATCCACGAATGATCAAGTGCGCCGACTGGATTCTGCAGAAGCAAGTGCGCAGCGTCGGGGATTGGAAAGTGAAGAACAAGAAAGGACAACCGGGCGGCTGGTACTTCGAGTTCAATAACGAGTTTTATCCGGACGTGGATGACAGTGCGATGGTTTGCCTCGCCTTGGGTCACGTGGAACATCCCAACGGGCGCTACCAGCGCGAGTCGGTGCAGCGGGCCATCGAATGGATTTTTTCCATGCAATGCAAGAACGGTGGCTGGGCGTCGTTCGACAAGAACAACACGCGCATGGTGTTCCAGTACATTCCCTTCGCCGACCACAACGCCATGCTCGATCCTCCAACGGTAGATATCACGGGGCGAACTCTGGAGATGCTGGCGGCGTATGGATACGATAAGAACGATCCACGCGTGAAGAAGGCGCTCAAGTTCATCCGCGAAGAACAGGAGCCCGATGGTTCCTGGTTCGGACGCTGGGGCGTGAACTATGTTTACGGCACCATGCAGGTGCTGCGCGGGCTGGAAGCCATGGGCGTGGATCATCACGAGCCTTATGTGCAGCAGGGCGCGGAGTGGTTGCGCATGGTGCAGAATGCCGACGGCGGCTGGGGCGAAACTTGCGGGTCGTACGACGATCCCAGCACGCGAGGTGTAGGTCCGAGTACGCCTTCGCAGACGGCGTGGGCGGTGATGGGTCTGCTGGCCGCAAGCGATACGCGCAGCGATTCCGTGGCTCGCGGCATTGCGTACTTGCTCCGTACGCAAAAGAAGAATGGGGCGTGGGACGAGCCGCAGACAACGGGCACGGGTTTTCCGCGAGTGTTTTATCTGATCTACACATTGTACCGGCAGTATTTCCCGCTGATCGCTATGACTACTTATGCGAAGGCGATGGCGGCCGCGGCGCAGGGAACGGGCGTGCGGCGGATTGGGTAGCCGGGAGATGTAGCGGGCTACGTCTCGGGACCCAGACGAATTCGACGGTTCGTATCAGGGTATGGCTTTAGCCATATCGTAAGGCTCTCGGAAAGATGCGGCTTCGGTCGCTGTCTTTGAAAGTGAAACGCGCGGCGGCTGAAGCCGAGTTTATTTGGATCAAGTGCGGTATGGCTGAAGCCGCACCCTGATACGAATCGTTGAGGCGCAAAACCCAAACGTAGCAAGCTACGTTTCTACAAGCCAAGGACTGCAGATCCCTAGCTTCGCTCGGGATGACGACTAGTTAGAGTTTTGTCACAGCGGCACTGGAGAAAAGACGAATGTCGGTACCAATTTCTCAGATGTGGACGGTGGCAACTTACGTCCTCAAACAAAAAATCAAGGGACGCAAGCAGTATCCGCTGGTGCTGATGCTGGAGCCATTGTTCCGTTGCAATCTGGCGTGCGCCGGCTGCGGAAAGATTCAGTATCCCGCACATGTGCTGAAGTCGCAGCTCACGCCGGAGGAGTGTTTCCGCGCAGTCGATGAATGTGGCGCGCCGACGGTCTCGATCCCCGGCGGCGAACCCCTGCTGCATCCCCAGATCGGGGAGATTGTGGAAGGGTTGGTGGCGCGTAAGAAATATATTTATCTCTGCACCAACGCGCTGCTGCTCAAGGAAAAAATTCACCTCTTCAAGCCCAGCAAATATCTGACCTTCTCCGTTCACATGGACGGACAGCGGGAGCACCACGACTTTTCGGTTTGCCTGGACGGCGGATATGACAAGGCGATCGAGGGGATTAAAGCCGCGCTGGCTGGCGGTTTCCGCGTAACCACGAATACCACGCTGTTTGACGGGGCCGATCCCAGGAGCGTACGTGCTTTCTTCGACGAGATGATGGATTTGGGCATTGAGGGCATGATGCTCTCGCCGGGCTACTCCTACGACAAGGCGCCGGATCAGCAGCGCTTCCTCGGCCGGGCTCGCACGCGGCGGTTGTTTCGCGCCATGCTTTCCAATCGCGATAAAAAGTGGCGATTCAATCAATCGGCGCTGTTTCTTGAATTCCTAATGGGGAAGCGCGACTATGCGTGCACGCCCTGGGGTATGCCCACGTTCAACGTTTTCGGATGGCAGAAGCCCTGCTATCTGCTGCAGGACGGCTACGCCGATACTTTCGCCGAATTGCTGGAGACGACCGCGTGGGAGAATTACGGCACTGAGTCGGGCAATCCCAAGTGCGCGAACTGCATGGTACACAGCGGATATGAAGCGTCCGCGGTCAACGATTTGTTCGGGTCGGTGCAGGGCATGTGGCAGGAAGTGAAGGCGCGCATGTTTGGCGAATATGAAGATGCTTCCGCGCTCAGACTGCTGGATGAGCCCACCAAGCCCGCGCATGCCTTCACGCCGCTGGTGCAGATCGACGCTCCCGCGGGCGAGGAGACGCGGGTTTGAGCGGGCGGGAAGCTGGGCACGGGCCTTCCGTGGATCCCGACTTGCTGGAAGTCGCGCCGGGAACGGCTCACGAAAAACTCGAAGGATCGGTTCCATCGCTGGCGAACGAGGATGACCTCCGCAAGGCGCTCGAACAAGCGTTCGATTATCGTGGCGATGTATCGATCACACGGAAAGATGGCAGCATCATCGAAGGCTACATTTTCGATCGTGGCATCGATCGAAACAATGGAACCAGCCTGGCAGGCAGTTTTGTGCGGGTATTGCCGAAAAACGGTTCTCCCAAGATAAAAATCTCTTACGCCGAGATTGCCGCTCTGGCATTTACCGGGCGCGATATGGCTGCGGGCAAGAGCTGGGAAAACTGGGTGCGGCAGTACTGGGAGAAGAAAGCGGCGGGCGAGAAGGATATTTCGCTGCAACCCGAGAAGCTCGATTAGGATTTCAACAGTTCTTGGTTGTCAGTTCCCGGTTCTCAGCTTTCAGCAAGGCGCGATCGCTGATAGCTGCTTATGAAAGCTTTCGTCACTGGCGCAACCGGATTCGTGGGCAGTCACGTGGCCCGGATGTTGGCCGAGCAGGGCGCCGATCTGCGTTTGCTGATTCGTAACAGCAGCGATCCGAGAAATATACTGGGATTGAAGGCGGATCGAGCTGTGGGCGATCTGCGCGATCCGGCATCGATTGAAACGGCAATGGCGGGTTGCGATGTGGTGTTTCATGTTGCCGCCGACTACCGGCTTTGGGTTCGCGATCCGGAGCAGATGTACCGCGCCAATGTGGAAGGTACGCGGGCGATTCTTGCGGCGGCGCGTAGAAACGGCGTGCGTAGAGTGGTGTACACCTCGAGCGTCGCGACCATGGGGTTCACTTCAAACGGCCGCCCGGCGGATGAGGATTCTCCGGTTTCGCTCGACCGTATGATCGGGCCCTACAAACGGTCTAAATTCATGGCCGAAGAATTGGCGCTGGGGGCGGGACGCAGCGGGATGGATGTGGTGGTGGTGAATCCCAGCACTCCGGTGGGCGAACAGGATATTAAGCCCACTCCCACGGGACGAATTGTCGTGGATTTCCTGAAAAAGAAGTTTCCGGCTTATGTGGATACAGGGTTGAATCTGGTGGACGTCACGCAGTGCGCGCGAGGCCATGTTGCCGCGCTGGAAAAGGGACGAAGCGGAGAGCGATATATTCTGGGTGGAGAGAATCTGACCTTGAAGCAGATTCTCGACAAGCTGGCGGCGATTACAGGATTGCCGTCGCCCAAGGTGAAAGTTCCTTACGCGGTAGCTCTGGCGGCCGCGGTGGTGGACGAAGTTGTGACTGGACGCATCCTGGGCCGGGAGCCGCGCGCGACCATCGACGCGGTGCGCATGGGACGAAAAAAAATGTTTGTATCGTGCGCCAAGGCAGAGCGCGAACTGGGATGGAAGACGGTTCCGGTGGACGATGCGTTGCGGCGGGCGGTGGATTGGTTTCAGGCGAATGGATACGCCCTCGCGGGCTGATACATGCCTGGCTCAGCCAAAGTCGTGCTGGTTGCTGCTCTGGAGCGCGAGGTGCGTGGGCTGACGAAGCGCTGGCGGAGCATCGAGCGTGAATACGAAGGCCGGCGGTTTAAGTTCTTCGAGAGCGGGCAGTCCGTGCTGCTGTGCGGCGGCATTGGAGCGGAAGCGGCTCGCCGGGCTACCGAAGCTGCAATCGTTTTCTACCAGCCCGAGCTTGTGCAATCGGTGGGCTTCGCGGGAGCGCTCGATCCGGGATTGAAAGTTGGCGAGATCTTTTCGCCGAGCAGGGTGATTGATGCCCGGGACGGCAGCAGCGTGGAAACGGGATCGGGTTGTGGGGTGCTGGTCAGCGCTTCCACTGTTGCAGGCGTGAAGGAAAAAGCGAAGTTAGCCGAGTCCTATGGCGCGCAGGCGGTCGATATGGAAGCGGCCGCAGTGGCCCGGGGCACGCAGGCGCGGAGTGTGCGCTTCACAGCAGTGAAGGCAATCTCGGATGAGAGCGACTTCACCATGCCGGCGATGGATGCCTTCGTTGACGAAAGGGGCCAATTCCAGACTGGAAAGTTTGCGGTCTTTGCGGCGATGCGCCCGTGGCTTTGGCTGCGGGTAATCCGGCTTGCCCGGAATAGTGCAAAAGCATCGAGGGCGTTGTGCGCGGAACTGGATCGCTGCGTCAATGAAAGAAAGAAACCAGAGGTTTCAGGGCCGAAGTTGCATCCTATATCTAAGGTGATCCACTAATTCATGGCAATCGCGGGACAACTTACGATTCCGGAAACCAAGCATTCGATTCCGACCACCATGCAGGCGGCAGTCTATCGCGGGGTGAACGAGGTTCGATTGGAAACCGTGCCGGTGCCGAAGATCGGGCCGGGAGAGTTACTGGTCCGAGTGCACACCTGCGGCATCTGCGGCACGGACCTCAAGAAAATCGCCAGCGGCTCGCACTCCGCGCCGCGCATCTTCGGGCACGAGACATCGGGCGTAGTGGCAGCGGTGGGCCCGGGAGTCAGCCAATATCGGCCCGGCGATCGAGTCGTGGTGTTCCACCACATTCCCTGCGGCGAGTGCTACTATTGCCGGCACAAGACTTTTGCCCAGTGCGAAACCTACAAGCGAGTTGGCTGCACGGCGGGCTTCGAGCCGTCGGGCGGTGGGTTCGCCGAATATGTGCGGGTGATGGATTGGATTGTGGATCACGGGACGGTTCGCATCCCGGACGGAATCTCGTTCGAGCAGGCATGCTTTGTCGAGCCGGTGAATACCTGCATGAAGGGGATCGAGACCCTGCAACTTGTGCCGGACGAAAGTGTTCTTGTAATTGGACAAGGGCCTATTGGCATCTTATTGAGTACATTGGCCAAGAGATCAGGAGCTAGGGTGGTAACTTCCGATTTGTATCCCGAGAGGCTTACAATATCTAGAACATACGGTTTAACCAATGTGATCGATGCCTCGCGCGCGGATACTGTGAAAACGGTGCGGGAGCAGACAGAAGGCCGGGGCGCCGACGCGGCGATTCTTGCCGTGGGTGGCAATGGCCTGATTCGGACTGCCATGGATGCGGTGCGTCCGGGAGGCCGGGTTCTGCTGTTTGCGCAGACAGTTCGCGGAGAAGCTACCATTGATCCGGCCGCGATCTGTGTCGACGAGAAAACATTGTTGGGATCCTATAGCGCTTCGGTTGAGTTGCAAACGGAGTCGGTGCGCTTCGTGATGAGCGGCGAGATGGATTTGGCGGGCCTGATCAGTCACCGCTTTCCTTTATCTGGCAGCGTGGAAGCTTTGCAACTGGCGGCCCGGCCCCAGCCGGACTCAATGAAGATCGTGATTCAAGCGGGCAGTTCGTGGGAAGGAAATAAATAGTGAATGGAAAGATGACGGCAGCGGTCCTCTACGGCAAAGAGGACGTGAAAATCGAGAGAGTTCCGATTCCACGCGTAGGCGTCGGGGAAGTGTTGGTGAAAGTGCAGGTCGCCCTGACTTGTGGCACCGACTTGAAGGTGTATCAGCGCGGCTACCACGCCCGCATGATCGTTCCTCCTGCATTGTTCGGGCACGAGTTGGCCGGAGTCATCGAGGAAGTTGGTCCGGGCGTACGCACGTTCAAGAAGGGGATGCGGGTGGTGGCGTTAAACTCCGCGCCCTGCCAGATGTGTTTTTATTGCTCGAAACATCAGGCAAATCTCTGCGAAGACCTGTTGTTCAACAATGGGGCTTACGCCGAATACATTCGAATTCCGCGGCGCATCGTTGAGATCAACATGCTGGCCATCCCGCCGGATGTGACCTACGAAGAAGCGGCGATGGTTGAGCCTCTGGCCTGCGTGCTCCGCGGCCTGCACGAGACCGGCGTGGAGATCGGCGATACAGTTACCGTGATCGGAGGCGGTCCGATCGGTTTAATGTTTGTGCAGGTGGCCAAAGCCGTGGGCTGCAACGTGATTTCCGTGGTGAAACGCGATTCTCAAGTGCAAGCCGCGAAGCACATGGGCGCTCATGAGGTGATTCAGATCACCAAGGTGAAAGACCCGGTGGAAGCCGTGCGGAGGCTTTGCCCGGAAGCGCGCGGCAGCGACGTCGTGATCGAGGCGGTGGGACGGCCGGAAGCTTGGGAGCTAGCCATCGACATGGTGCGCAAAGGCGGCACCGTGAACTTTTTCGGTGGATGCGCCAGCGGAACCAAAGTACAGCTCGATACCAACCGGTTGCACTACTCGGAGGTCACTTTGAAAGCGACCTTCCATCACACGCCGGAAACCGTGCGCAAAGCCTTCGCCCTGATTGCAGAGAAGAAGATTCGTTCCACCGATTACATTACTGGCGAAGCGCCACTGTCCCGGCTGCAGCAGGTTTTTCATCACATGCTGAACCGCAATGGCGATATCAAGACCGCCATCATTCCCGGGCACTGAAACAGGCTGTCGGGATAGACGCACAGGCGTGGAGGCCCGCGCTCAAATTGACGGATCTGACCATGTCATCCATTGCCAGCGAGTCCCGGACCGCAGCTGTTTCCTCTTTGCCGGGGTGGGCCAGTCTTCCGCCGGAGTACGCTATTCCCGAGCGAGCTCCGACGCAAGCCGAGGCTCAAGAATACTGTCGTCGCCTGGCTCGAACGCACTACGAAAATTTTTCGGTTGCCTCATGGTTTCTTCCGGCGCGGCTGCGCCAGGATTTTTTCAACGTCTATTCCTACTGCCGCATCTCCGACGATCTGGGCGATGAAGTTGGCGACCCCAATGCTTCCTTGCGACTGCTGGATCAGTGGGAATCCGAGCTCAATGCTTGCTACGCCGGGAACCCGCGCCATCCGGTATTCGTAGCTTTGGCGGAGACGGTCCGCAAGTGCGAGATTCCCAAGCGAACTTTCGTCGATCTGCTGACTGCGTTTCGTCAGGATCAGAAGGTCTCGCGCTATTCCACATTTGCCGATGTTCTCGACTATTGCCATTACTCCGCCAATCCCGTGGGACATCTGGTGCTGTACCTTTGTGGCTACCGCGATGCGGAGCGGCAGGCGCTTTCCGATTTCACCTGCACCGCCCTGCAGTTGGCGAATTTCTGGCAGGACGTGAGCGCAGACTATGCCAAGGGCCGCATCTATCTTCCTCTGGAAGATCTGCGCCGCTTCGGAGTCACCGAAGATGACATCGCGGGGCAGCGCAATACGTCCGCGTTCTGCGACATGATGCGCTTCGAGGTAGGGCGCGCCCGCGATTTGTTCCGGCGGGGGTTGCCGCTGATTGAGAAGGTGGATCGCGAACTGGCCATTGACATTGAATTGTTCAGCCGGGGCGGGCAGGAGATCCTGAACGCGATCGAGGCCCAGGGATACAACGTGCTGGGCCGGCGTCCGGCGATTTCAAAGTCGCGCAAACTTACTCTGGTAGCGCGCGTGGCGTGGGGAAAGTTGCTGTGGAGAAAACGAGGGACAAAACGAGCGGTGGGACGAGAGGTGGGACAAGTATGAGTACGGCGGTACAGCCGGCGCCCGTACCCTTCGCGCCTACCGAATCGCAGCTGGCGGTTGCCTACTCGGTTTGCCGCAGCATCACGCGTTCCGCTGCCAAGAATTTCTACTACGCGTTTCTGGTGCTGCCACGGGCCAAACGTCAGGCCCTGTGTGCTGTCTACGCCTTCATGCGGCGCTGTGACGACATTGCGGACGATGAGTCCCTGTCACAATTCGACCGGCGGCAGAAAATCACGGCGTGGCTGGACGCATTTCACCGCGCCCAGTCCGGCGAACCCACCGACGAGCCCGTGCTGCTGGCGTTAAGCGACGCACAACGCCGCTGCAATATTCGCGTCGGCCTACTCGATCAGTTGGCCTATGGCACCGCGATGGATGTCGAGGGAGATTCCGCCGCAGGCGAGAGTGCCGCGGGCGCGCCTCCTGAGGCTCGCGAACTCAGTGTTCACTACCGAACTTTTGACGATCTCTATCAATACTGTTACCGGGTGGCGTCGGTCGTGGGCTTGGTTTGCATTCATGTCTTCGGCTATCGCGATCCCGCGGCCGAGCCACTGGCCGAGCGCCTGGGGATTGCCTTCCAACTCACCAACATCATTCGCGACGTAAAAGAAGATGCTGGCATGGGCCGCGTTTATCTACCGGAAGAAGATCTGGACAGGTTCGGGATTTCACTTTCCGCATTGCGCTCGGCCTCCGATCCGGCACTGTTCCGCCCGCTCCTGGCGATGGAGGCCGACCGGGCCCGCGAGTATTACCGCGCCGGAGAGGAACTCATTCCGTTCGTCGAAGAGGACAGCCAGCCCGCACTCTGGGTGCTGATGACCATCTATCAGCGGCTGCTGGACAAGATTGCACTGCGAGAGTACGACGTCTTCAGCGGCAAGGTCAGCCTCAGTGTGCGCGAGAAGCTCGGCATTCTGGCCAAGGGCTTCCTGAAACGCTTGTCCTGATGAGCCAGCGTCCGCTACAAAATTCCCGAGTCGCCGTCGTGGGAGGCGGACTGGCGGGGCTCGCTGCCGGTTGCGCCCTTGCTGGCAGCGGCTTTCGCGTGACCCTGTTTGAGCGCCGGCCTTATCTGGGCGGACGCGCTTCTTCTTATGAGCACCCCGGCACCGGCGAGGTCGTCGACAACTGTCAGCACGTGTTGCTCGGTTGCTGTACTAACCTGATCCAGTTTTATGAACGGCTCGGGGTCGAAGGCAAGATTCGCTGGCACGACCGGCTGACTTTCCTCGAACCGGGTGGACGCGCCTCGGTGATCGCGCCATCGAAGCTGCCCGCGCCGCTTCATAATGCGCCTGCCTTCCTGCGCGCCGCCTGCCTGAACCTCTCCGACAAGCTTTCCATCGCCGTTGCCATGGCAGCCCTTGCGCCAGCTACACCTCGCGAGAGTGGGGCATCCTTTCTGACATGGCTGCACCGGCACGGACAAACCCGGCAAGCCATCGAGCGCTTCTGGAAGCCGATCCTGGTGAGTGCTCTCAACGAAGATCTTGACCGGATGTCCGTGCCGTATGCGGCGCAGGTGGTGCGGGAATCTTTCTTGAAGTCGGCGGCCGCTGGGCGCATGGGTGTGCCGACTGTCCCTTTGACCGAACTGTACAGCGTAGCTGGAGAGTACATCGCCGCCCATGGCGGAGAAATCCATTTCCGCTGCGTCGCGGAGAGTTTTCGGGCCGAGACCGACAAAGTGAAACTGTTGGTGTCGGGCGAGGAAACCAGCTTTGACTTCGTCTTGTTCGCCGTACCTTTTGACATTTTATCCCGCATACTGCCGCAAACTTCGGCCGCGGACGCGTTGCGCCAAGTTCTGGCGCAGTTCGAGACCTCGCCAATTACCGGCATTCATCTCTGGTTCGATCGCCAGATCACCGACCTCGATCATGCCGTCTTGTTGGATCGAACCATTCAGTGGATGTTTCACAAATCCAAACTGCTGGGACGCAACGAGAACGGGAACGGCAGCTACGTGGAATTGGTTGTGAGCTCGTCGAAGACTCTGGTCGAGAAATCGCGAGCGGAAATCATCGAATTGGCACTGGCCGAACTGCGTGAGTTTTTTCCCGGCGCGCGGGATGCGAATCTGGTGAAATCGACGGTGATCAAGGAAGTTCATGCAACCTATTCGCCGCGTCCCGGAGTGGATGTCTACCGTCCCCGCCCAGAGACAGTCTGGCCAAGAGTCTTTCTAGCCGGAGACTGGACCGCGACCGGATGGCCCGCCACCATGGAAGGCGCCGTGCGCAGCGGATACATGGCCGCGGAATCTGTGGCCCGAATCGCGGGAATTCAAGATGCGTCGTTCCTTGTGCCGGATCTGCCCGCCTCCGGATTCATGCGGCTGTTTCGATAGCCTTCGGCGACTCCTTCGGTTGTGGAGAAATGCCCCACTCAAGGGAAAAAAACGGCTTGAATTGGGCCACCGGCCACAGTTTTGGCTTAAGAAAACGCTCGTCTCCGCGCACAATGTAGGAGCAAAGGACCGGGATTGTACACCGTCGCGATACGTGCGCACGCGTATATACTGGAAGCCGTGTTTGGACGCAGTTGGAGTTCACGATGAAAAATCGATGGCCATTGATCTGGTTGTTGGTTGCGGGTTTATTCGCATCGCTAGGAATGCCGAGGGATGGACGTGCGCAGGCCGTCGCGACTCCGCTGTTCTTGAATGCGCTGAACTTCCCCGGACGCGACATTGGAGAAAAAATTAACAATGCCTTTGCGTCCCTCCCTATTCATACTTTTCCCGCTGCCTGCGGTCAGGTCAGGGTTCCGCCGGGCAACTACAAGTTCAACACGACAATTCAGATCCCCACCGATCTGTTCGCGGGCACGCCCAACTGCCAGCTTATCGGCTCCGGTTCAAGCGTGACGGTTCTCAAATACACGGGAAACGGAGATGCAATCAACGCGGTCATGATAGGGCCGGCCGGGACGTTCCCGTTCATGGCGGGAATGATCGCTGACCTAGACATCGAAGGGAACCCGGCCGCGGTGTCGGGGATCCATTTCGGCAATTCTGTCGGCCAAGTCATCGAGGACGTTGAAGTCGGTTATTTTACAGGCTCTTCAGGTACTGGAATCTGGGTGGACAATGCAGGATCTTACACCGAGCAGTGGAAGCTTAGTCGGGTTACGGTCACCTACAACACCTATGGCGTGCGCTTTAGCCAAGAGCCGGGCGCGTCTGCAAGTTTTGAGCACGGTTTTGCGGATGTGAATTGCCAACTGGGCAGCGTTCCAGGGCAGACCTGCATATACGTGGAAGGCGGAGCCGACCTTAGCCGGGGAGTGCTGCAGTTAAATGGTGACGTATCTAACGGCACTCTGGTGCATGTGGACGGAAGTTCGCGGGTGGGTCTGGCGGGTCCGGAATCCTTTTTCTTAGGCGCAGAGAACTCCAGCCCCACGCAGAACACCACGATCCGGTTTCAAGTGGACAGCGGCGGCTATATCGAGCTCATAGGGGTGATCTGGGGAATGGGGAGTGGTGCCCACGACGTCATCAATGGGACCTTTCGTTTCGCTGGATTCGATCACAGCACCGACATGTTCAGCGTGCCAGCGGCCACCGTTTTCGGCTCGTCCCTGCCGGGACCCATATTGACCCTCAGGAACCCAAACGGGGATTTTCTTGATCTAGTCGATGCCAGCGGAAAAGTCGTAGCGTACTTTGACTCTTCAGGAACACTGCACGCCAATGTTGTGCCGCCTCCGCAACATTGAAGCCAGGCTAGCCGGTGCTCTTCGTGCACCTAGGAACACAACTTCCATTTGGTGCGGGTGTAGGCGATGCGGAAGCCCTTCCGCTCGGCGTTGCGTTGGGAATTGCTGCCGGGGACGGCGACCATCATGGCTAGATCGCAGCCGTGATCGAAGGCGTAAAGCATGCGTTCGCGGAGGAGCGCGGCCTGCAGGCCACGGCGGCGCAGCTCGGGGATGGTCGATGCGCCTCCGAAGAGCGCGACTTTGTCGTGCATGGACAGCACGCCGGCGGCGCCGGGTTGGCCGTCGATTTCGGCGAGGAAGCAGGGACTCTGCGGGCGCGCGGAGATAATGGCGCCGAGTTGTAAGAGAGTATCGAGAAGTTCGGGATGTTCGTGGGCCCATCCCCTAACGCTGATATTGGTCCAGAGCTGGGCGTCTTCGGGGCCGACGACGCGCACACGGATGTGACTTTGGGGTTCGGCGGCGGGGTGCTCGACCGGGCGGTAGAGGACGTTGCTGATCTCGATTGGGCGGTAACTACGGGCGCAGAGCAGGTCGAGAGCGGCGACACCCGCTAGCGGGCTGACCTCGTGAAAGACGGGCGCTGCGCGGTCGAGAAAGAAGCGCTCCATCCCGTCAAGCGTGGCTGGAGTTAGTTCCTCGAAAATGCCCAGCCCGAAACTCTGGGTGATGGGAGAATCGACGCCATTGAAAGCGGCATAGGCCCCGGCGTATTCAATCCAGCCAGCGCCGCTGGCAGGGTAGAGGCGGCGGTGGGCCTCGGCAAACTCGACACAGGCACGGGCTTCGGCGCGCTCCAGGCGTCGCGAGAGGGAGAGATCGGAAAAGGTCATGGCGTTTGTGATGTTACACGGCTGGACCGGAAACGAACAATGCGGGGAGCGATACGCAGCTTCATGCAGCCAGGAGTAACACTCCGCCCGCGACCAAGGCTGCAGCCAGCCATCGACGGTGGTCCACCCTTTCGTGGAGGAAAATCCTGGCGGCGACTGCGTTGGTGACAAAGGTGAGGGACGCCGAGGCGGGGGCGATCAGGCTGACGTCGCCCCAGGAAAGTCCGAACAGCAGACTGTAGAAGGCGGTGGTCATGGCGAGAACGCCGAGGAGGAAGTTTGGATTGCGCAGGACTCGTCCCAGGACCGTCCAGACGCCGCTGCGGCGCCAGAGTGTGCCTACGTCTCCGACCTGCTTCATGGCGAGGGAGAGCAGAATATCGCCTGTGGTCGAGGCCAATACGATGGCCGCAATCGCACTCCAGGTATAAAGCTGCTTCATGGCTGGCGCCTCGCTGCGGCCGGCTGGCATTCGGCTTGGTTGGGCTGAGGGGTTGGTGGAGATTGGGTCAGCGCTGGACCGCGGGTAACGAATCCGACGCCGGCCGAGATCATCAGAACTCCAAGCCAGCGCGAGGCCGTTACCGCCTCGTGCAGATAAAACTTGGCGATCAGGGTAAGCAGCACGTAGCCCAGCGAGGTGGCGGGAAGAACGTAGGTCAGATCGGCCCAGGAAAGGGCGGTCATGTAGGATGCGAAGAATCCGAGCAAGAGCAGAATGCCCAAAGCGACGGAGGGATTCAGCACGGCCAGGATGAGATCGGAAAAATGACTGAGGGAAATGTTGCCCACCTGTTTCATGCCGCGGGAGAGCAGCGAATCGCCGATGGACGCACACAGGCTTACGCCGGCCAGCACCAGATATTTGCGAAAGGTCACACGATTGTTTCCTGACAGATTGTGGAAAAGCGATCGTGGGCGGAGCAGATGTTTCTCAGCTTATGAAGCTTGGCGCTGCAAAGAGAAACCATAGATCCTTCGCTCGGCTCAGGATGACGGCGTGGACATTGGGTGCGGCTGAAGCCGCGCCTTTTCTATTGGCTAACCAATCTCTGGCATCAGCCTGCTAAGCCTTGGCCGCGGCAACGGCGGCGGCGGAGTCGTCCCGGTCGCGTTTATCCTTGACCCATTTGTGGCGCATGGCGCGGACTTTGAGAAAAGTCTTTGCTTCCTTGTAGAGGCGCTTGCGGTCCACGTTGTTGAACGCCGCCTTTCGCAGGATGCGGAAGACGGCCTTGGGGCGAAAATAATATTCGTCGTAAAAGCGGTGCACCGATTCGAGGATCTCCTCCGCCGGCAGGCCGGGATACTGAATGTGAGCCAACTGGTGACCGCCCTCATCCACCATTTTGTTGTCGCCGACCATGAAGCCATTCTTCACCGCGTAATCGTAAAGCTCGGTGCCGGGATAAGCATGGGCCACGGAGACTTGAATGGTCTCGACGTCGAGCTCCTTGGCGAAGGCGACGGTGTTGCGAATGGTTTCGGGAGTTTCACCCGGCAGACCGAGGATGAAGTCGCCGTGAACCACCAAGCCCAGCTTGTGACAATCCTTGGTGAACTGGCGGGCGCGTTCGACGGTGGCGCCCTTCTTGATATTTTTCAGGATTTGCGGATCGCCCGACTCGTATCCGACGATCAGGAGTCGGCAGCCGGCTTCCTTCATGGCCTTCAGGGTTTCGTAATCGGTAGTGACGCGGGAAGTGCAAGACCAGGTGAGTTTGAGATGCTTCAACTTGGAGCAAAGCTCGATGGTCCGTGCCTTTTGAATATTGAAAGTGTCGTCGTCAAAGAAAAACTCTCTGACATCGGGCCAATAAGTCTTGGCGTTGGCCATTTCGCGGGCGACGTCGTCCGTGGAACGCTTGCGCCAGGGGTGTCCGCTCAAGGTTTGGGGCCACAGGCAAAAGGTGCATTGCGCGGGGCAGCCGCGAGTGGTGTAGAGAGAAACGTAAGGATAAAGCAGGAACGGCACGTTGTATTTGCTCACGTCCAAATCGCGGCGATAGACTTCGGTCACGTGGGGCAGGGAATCGAGGTCCTGAATCTCGGGGCGGTCCGGAGTATGCACAACCGATCCATTTGTCAGGTAGGAGATGCCCAGAATGTCTTCCAAGGGCTTGCCGTTGGCAAATTCGTAAACCGCGTAATCGAATTCCTTGCGCACCACGAAATCAATTTCTGGACAATCCTTCAGCGACCGTTCCGGCAAGACGCTGACGTGCGGTCCGACAAACGCGATCTTGATCTGGGGATTGGTTTCCCTGATCTTTTTTACCAGCCGAATGTCGCCGGGGAAGCCGGGAGTGCTGGTGAACAGCACCAGGAATTCGTAATCGCGGGTGATGTTGATGGTCTCTTCCGCCGAGACGTGATGCGAGGGAGCGTCCAGCAAGCGGGCGCCCTCGAGCATGCCGGCGGGGTAGGCCAGCCAAACCGGATACCAATAAGACTCAATCTCGCGGGTAGCCGGCCAACGCGACCCGGCGCCCCCGTCGAAATTCTCAAACGACGGCGGATTCAGAAATAGTGTTTTTAATGGCATATGTGTGAGTAACTTATACTAACATCTTCACGGCATCTTCTGAGAGTCCCCAGGTACACTCGAAGTACCGGCGGCGCGGGTCGGCTGCAGGCGTCGAGTATTAAGCGCAATTCCGGATAAGTGTATGTAAATTAAGTCTAATGGCCTCATCGTTCTTTCCGCAAAGTGCTTACGGCGAATGGATGCTTTGGCGCACCCAACAGGGAAACTGGGCCTCGAACTGATCAGACAAAACCTTTAACCACGAAGGACACAAAGGTACACAAAGGAAAATGGGCCCCCGGCGACCTTTGTGTGACTTTGTGTCCTTTGTTTATGCTCTTGTTCTTACCTACTATTTGCCCACTCCAACCCAGGACTCCAATTCGCCGGTGGCGCGGAGCAGGCTGATGCGCGCCCGTTCCAGTTCGAAATTCGTGTCCTGCAGCGCGTCGTAACGCTCATTGGCTTGATTGCGAGCATCGTCCAAATCGTGCAGAGTCGCGCTTCCCGCATCGACTCGGGTTTGCAAGGCCTCGAGGTTGGATTGGGCGATCTGGCTCTCCAAGTCGACGACTTGCTGCAAGGCAGCGAGTTGCGCGACCGAACGTTGCAGTTTCAAAGTTTGTTCCGATACCTGGTTCCTGGTTGCTTCGACATCTTTTCTGGCATGCAGTGCGGCTGCGTCGGCAGCTTGCGCGCGAGCACGCTGGGGTGGATTCAAGAAGGGGAATCGGATCTCCACGCCGACCGTGGCATTATTTTGCTGGAAGCTGTGCGGCTGAAAATACTTCTGATAGTTGTTGAAGGTGGCCAGCAGCGCGTACTGGGCGGCAAAGTCGACAGTTGGCCACATTGCCCGATGTTCGCCACGGGCACGGAAATCCAGAGCGGTGGCGCGGATGTCGGCAATCTGAATCAAGGGGTTCTCCTGCGCCGCTTTAGCTGCGAGATTGTCCTCCTGTTTCACCTCGGGGAGTGCGGGAATCGACTCGGGCACAGTCTCGATGGCAGTTGCGGGAAGGCCAGTCAATTGCGAAAGCCGGTTGCGCAGCACATCAATTGCGCCCTGAGCTTGCGAGATGTGGAAGTAAACCCGCGCCGCATTCAGCCGCGCCTGGTTCCGGAGCAAGGGATTATCCACGCCCGCCAGAACCCGCTGATTAACCAGTTCCTCCATTTTGAGGGCGTCTTCGTAATCATGACCCAAGTGGGTTAGCAGCGTTTCCCATTTGCTGAGCTCGGCATAACTGAGGACGGTGTCTTGAATTACCTGATTGCGCTGGTCCTTGGTTTGCACCGTGCTTGCCTGATAATCCGTTTGGGCAGCGTGCATGAAGTCTCGCAGCGCAAGATTGAAAAGCGCAAATTGCGCCGTAGTGTTGACGATGGACGGCGCCGATCCTTCCAGGCTGAGCGGATAACCATACGATTTACCCAGGCCCGAACCTACAGCCAATTGGGGCAAATATTGATTGCGGGCTTCATGGTAGGAGGCAAAGGCACGTTGCTCGTCGATGTGGGAAGCTTCCATCGTGGTGCTGTGGGCCAGCGCCAACTCTACGGCGCGCTTAAGGGGTAGTTGCTCGGCCGCGATAATTCCGCGGAAAGAAATCAGGAATACACCAAGAAGCAAAAGAACACAAAGGCGTGACGCGCCTCGGGAAGCAGGTTTCATGTCTTCATCCTCAAGAGAAATTGCGGGACTTGGAGACACGATTGTAAATGAGCGCGCGAGTTCGCACATGCGATACAGGGGCAATAAGCTGCGCCCCATCTTTACGCGCTTTCTGAACGCGAGAAATGGGGCACGCTGTAGTTGTGTGTGGTAAAAGCATGGGCCAGCCCCGTGGGTCAGCCTTTCATGCTAGTGTCCGAAAACACCAACAGCGGCTCCGTTGGTGGTTGGGTTGGTGTACCAGCCAGTGCCATCGTAGTAGGCATTTGTGACTTGATCCAACTCGTCGGTGTCATTGACGTTCCACGACGCGCCCATGTCGGAATCGGATTCGGTGCTGACCACAACCCAATACTGTTGGCCCGCGGTTACTGGAATCGAACCCTTTTCCGTATAGACTGCGCAGCAACTTCCGGAAGTAATCGATTTGTTGATGGGGACCACCCATGTCTGGAGCGCGGTTCCTGGGAGGCCAGCGCTGTCCGCGTTCAGGCTCACAATTACGTCCGTAGAGCTACCGGAAATAATATATCCGATGGGCACTTCAATTTTGGTCACCTTTGCGTTGGCGGTGGGCGTGAAAGAAACTGCATACCATTCTTCCGTACCCAAATAGCCGTTCGGGCCTTCTATCGTCCAACCCTCCAGCCCGAAATACAGGCCTTTGGGGTGCTTGCTGGCGAGATTGCTGTAGATCACCGTCAAGCCGGCATTCTTATCAACATAGGGAGTGCGCGTGTGCGAGGGGTTCTGAGCAAATACCATTCTGCCATCCTTGCTGGCGATAACATTGTTCTTTGCCTGGGCCAACGCACTAAGACTGAATATTAGTACGGCTAGAAAAACCGTCAAACTCCTGAGCGTTATCTTCACTTTTGTCTCCTTATACCTGGGATTGTCATTGTCGTTTCCCCGGCTGCCGAACTGCCACGGCCGGTTTCAAGCGTGCAACTGCCCGGCGGCGCCGGGCATCGATCAGTTATTTCCCATATACGCCAAAGGAGAAGTTATAGCTGGCGGGAAAGGGATACCAAACTCCTTTGTAGTTGTAAGCATCGGGGATCGTGTCGATCTCGTCCTTGATATCGAAATCCCAAGATCCCTGGAAATCGGAGTTTGCCTCGGTGCTGATGACGACCCAGTACGGCGTTCCGGCCGTGACCGCGACTCCTCCCTTGGGAACCTTGTGGTTCGTGACGGTGCAGCACGTTCCGAAAACCGGCAAATTGGTCTCCTTCCACTTCGAAAGAACGGTGCCCGGAATGCCATTGTTGTCCGTGGTGATGCTGACAATTACGTCGTTGTAGGTACCCGACTGCCAGGCAATCCCCAGTTTCAGATTGGTGACTGTCATGTTCGCGGCGGGGGTGAATCCGGCGGCTTGCCAAACCGGTCCGTTTTTTTGTCCGTATGAAGACTGGGCTCCTGCAAGCAGGCCCCCGTAACAGCACCAGTAAATCGCCTTGGGATAACCGAAGGCCAGGTTGCTGTAAAGGGTCACGAGCGAACTTGAGCCATCGTCAATATAGGGAGTGCCCGTCTTCGCTGGACTCGTGGTCATGATCTTTATTCCGTTTTTGCCGGCAACAATGTTGTCATTGCTGGCAGCCATGGCGCTCAGACTCAGCGTTAAGACGGCCAGACACGCTACGGTTCGGTGAAATATTTTCATGCTTCTCTCCTCCATCTGGGTTCGTAAATTGGACCGATTAACAATTACACAAATCGAACTGCGGATTGCGTCTCCGGTCACGTCAAGATTCTTTCAGGCGGGCATGCCGTGGTAAAGGCTTGCTAGACCGATAGGATTATTGCAGTGGGCCCGGAAGCTATTCCTCTAAACTGGGCTCTGGTCGCGGGAAGCAAGAAGAGTCAAGCCGATTTGCTACAACCTGTGTACGCTGTCCCTGGAGGAATGTCAAGAAAACAAGAAATAGGGTGCGTCCTGAAATCATCAACCACAAAGGTCCCCAGTGGTCTTGCGTTGGCCTTGATTGCTTTCATGGCAACCGGCGATGACACAGAGGCGGCTGGCGATTTTCATCCGACTCAGTTTCGGCCGGGCGCGGCATCTCAAGATACAAATCGCATGGGAGAGAAAGCAGAAAGGTCGTTGTCGGGCTGCGCGCCTGTGATCAGTTGCGCCATGACTTGTGCGGTAACCGGCGCGAGCAGGATGCCGTTGCGAAAGTGTCCCGTGGCAACGAAGTATCCGGGCGTACTGGTGGCGCCGAGAATGGGTAGATCGTCGGGAGTTCCCGGTCTCAGTCCGGCCCAGGCTTCAAGAATCCGTGCTTCTGCCAGCGCCGGAACCATGCGGACCGCCGCCTGATGCATGCGGTGGATGGTGTCCGCGTCGGTGCGCTTGTCGTACCCGGCTTCTTCCATCGTGGAACCAATCAGGATTCGTCCGTCGCTGCGGGGGACGAGGTAGACGTCGGGAGCGCGGATCACGTGGCGCAGGACGTCGTGCAGGGCGCACGCTACCGCGAGCATCTGTCCCTTGACCGGGCGAGTGGGGAAGTGATGCGTAGAAAAATTTCCCGCCCACGCGCCGGCGCAGTTGACGACAATTGGCGAACTGTAATGCGTTCGATCCGTGCTGATGCCGGTGACTCGCCCATCGGAGAGAAGCACATCGGTGACGGTGGCGCCGGAAGAAATGTCTACTCCGCGATGTTTGGCTGCTTTCAACGCAGCCGCAACCAGAGCACGGGGATCGACACTGCGTTCCTTCAGATAAAAGGCTGGAAGTTTCGGGTCCGACAACGCCGGTTCAAGTTCGGCGAGAGGCGCGGGAAGCGGGGTTCCTGCGGGAAACTTTGATTGTTCAAGAACGCACTCGGGCGAACGAAACCAGAGCGTGCCGTCAGGGCGGAGATCAACATTCGTTCCGGATTCGTCTTGCAGCTCGAGCACAAACTCCGGATACATGCGCGCACTCGCCGCAGCCAGCGGTTGCAATGCGACTGGAGTCTCCACGGTGCAGTCGGCCAGCATGCCGGCGGCGGCGTGGGAGGCTTCGCGGCCCGGTTCTCCCCGCTCCACCAGCAGAACGCGCGCGCCCCGTTTGTGCAAAGCAATCGAAAGCGAGAGCCCAATGATGCCGCCACCTACAACGATGACGTCCCAAGTCTTCACCTTGGCATTGTATAGGGACACAATCGCTGGCTGCGCGTTGATTGGCACCCTGAGACATAGCGAAGCTACCTCTCTACAGAAGAAGACCGTAGAGACTTTGCCTGCAAAGTCTCAGCTTGCTGGAGTTTTCGGCGGTTTGTGCAAACCGCAAATCCGGCGAGCTAGTGTCGTGTCCCAGAAATACGCGGCATGAGTCCGCACGTTCGTTCGACGCCACGCATAATGCGTCGGTGCTGCGAGCAAAGTACATAGATCCTTCGCTTCGCTGAGAGCTTGTGACTTTTTTAGCATCCTCAAAAATTGCCATTGCAAACAATACGGTTACAACGACAAAATGACGCAAAGTTCAAAAAAGTCACAAACTCTGAGCGCAGCCGAAGGGTCGCGCACTTTGCGACGCAATAATCGCGCGTTTGGCTCGCTTCCTTATCGAATTGAGCCACTACTCAAAGTGGGCCGAACTTAATTTCTTGATGGTTGCTTTTATAATTGTTGGGATCTTCGAATGGTTGAGGTCACAAGCATGTGCCGGAATATCAAAACCCTGTTCAACTTCGATCCGCCGGTCACGGAAGAAGAAATTCGAGCGGCTTCGTTGCAGTTCGTAAGAAAAATCACCGGCTTTAACAAACCCTCCAAGGCCAACCAGGACATATTTCTCGCTGCCGTCGAGGAAGTAGCCGGCATCTCGAATCGTCTGCTGCGCTCGCTCGAAACCAGCGCCCCGCCCAGGAATCGCGAGGAAGAAGCCGCCAAAGCCAGAGCCCGCGCCGCCGAGAGATTCGGCCCCTGAAATTCAGGGCATTTCACGCTGCCATTCTGACCTCGATCCCAGAGAAGCGCATTGTCGTCCTCAGCGAAGTCGAAGGATCTATGCACTCTGCCTGCACCGCCAAAACGATGACTCCGCCGCAGTCCCATCTTGGGACCTTGGACGACCCTCGCTTTGGGTTACAATTGGCTGCTCTCAGAATTCATTTGCATCACCACGTTCAAATAAATATGTTTGGATAGAAACGGAGGAATCCTATGAAACTCACTCTTGGAAAGCTGGCTGGCCTCAAAAGAGTGTCCACCGACCGCGGCATCATCGCCGCGGCTGCGATGGACCAGAGAGGGTCGTTGCAGAAGTCTTTGGCGAAGGAAAAAGGCGGCGAAGTCAGCGATGCGCTGATGGAAGAATTCAAGTCGCTAGTGGCGGAAGTGCTCACCCCGCATGCGAGCGCGATCCTGCTCGATCCCGAGTGGGGCTTGCCCGCATCGAAGCGCCGCGCGAAAAACGCGGGGCTGCTGCTGGCCTACGAAAAGACGGGATACGACAAGACCGGCCCCGGCCGGCTCGGCGACTTGCTCGATCACTGGTCGGCGCGCCGCCTGAAAGAAGCGGGCGCGGACTGCGTCAAGATCCTGCTCTACTACACGCCCTTCGATCCCAAGGACGTCAACGACAAGAAACACGCATGGGTGGAGCGCATTGGCGATGAGTGCCGGGCCAACGACATCCCGTTTTTTCTGGAGTTTGTCGGATACGACGAAGGCGCGGACGAGAAAGGCTTCGAATACGCCAAGAAAAAGCCGCAGATCGTCATCGAGAGCATGCGCGAGTTCAGCAAAGCTCGCTACAGCGTCGACGTGCTGAAAGTTGAAGTGCCGGTGAACATGAAGTTCGTCGAAGGCGCAAAGGCCTACGCGGGACAGAAAGCCTACAGCAAGAAAGACGCCGCCGACCTGTTCCTGAAGGCGGCTGCAGTGGTTACCAAGCCGTTTATTTATTTATCCGCGGGGGTGAGCAACGCCGAGTTCACGGAAGCGCTCGAACTCGCCGGCGAATCGGGAGTGAAGTTCAACGGAGTGCTCTGCGGCCGGGCGACGTGGAAGGAAGGCATCCCAATCTACGCCAAACAGGGCGCGGAAGCTTTCCGCAAATGGCTGCAGACCGAGGGCGTGAAGAATATCAATAACGTGAACGCCTGCCTGAAGGCCGCGACCTCCTGGCACTCGATCTACGAGGCTGAACCAGCCATGGCCAGCGTGTAGTCTGTAGAAGCGTAGCTTGCTACGTCGCTATTGCTAGTCTGCTGCAAATTGAAAGGCGCGTCGATCACCTCGACACGCCTTTTTGATTTCTGAAGACTTGACGACCGGGTGATCGTGTATGTACACTATGTGCATATCGCCGAAGAGGCACCCACGCTAAGGCGCAGAGATGCTTCTCGAGTGGGATGAGGGCAAGCGGCAGTCGAACCTCGCTAAACACAGCATTGATTTCCGGGATGCTATACGTGTTTTTGACGGTCCGGTGTTCGAGACGACGGACAGCCGTCGAGGAGAAGAGCGCATCGTCGCCATCGGCTCGGTGGAAAACGTCGAAATCGTGGTGGTTTACGTGATTCGTGGGCAGCGGCGGCGGATTATTTCAGCCAGGAGGGCACATAGCAATGAAAGGCAAGATTACGCGAACCACCTCAAGCTCGCGGACCGAGGGCAAAACTGATTTCAAGCGCTTGCGCCAGATGCGGGATGGGGATATCGACGACTCCGAAATTCCCAAGCTCGATCAATCGTTCTGGAAACGTGCCAAGCTCACCCTGCCGGAACCCAAAGACCGCCTGACCATCCGGGTTGACCATGATGTTGTGCAATGGCTCAAGCGGGCGGGCAGCGGCTACCAGACCCGCATCAACGCGATTTTGCGGTCGTACATGAAGGCCCAGTCATGAAGGCCCAGTCGGAGTAGGGGGAGCCAGCCCCCAAGCGCGTAGGGCTCGGTGGCATTCATAAGCCGACTAATTTCCCGTCCCCCACCTTTACAAAAAGAGGCTGTTACGAAACTCGGCGGTTTTGTCATAGGTTGTGGTCGAGCATAACGCGAAGCGCAACATCTTGCGATCCAAGGCGGACGATTTTGAGTTTCGTAACAGCCTCAAAACGTAAAGGTGGGCCAGCCACGGAATGCCGTGATCCATCAGCATTGCGTCCGGCACGCCACAGCGGGCAAAGGCCGTCTCCAGTTGCTCCCGCACCAACTCGGCGTGCGCACTCCACACCGCTTGCAACACCACCAGGTAGCGGCTGTGATCGTCCAGCACCGACAATGGACCGACGGCCGCGTTCCACCCTTTCGGGCTTTTGAAGTCCATCTGCCACAACTGGTTGGGAGCGCTCCGTTCAAATCGGCTGGTAGCTTAGGAATGCCGATCCTGATCCCGCACCAGGTCGTGACGCAACAGCACGCGGTGGATGGTGCTGCGGGTTAACTCCACCTTCTCCCGCGCCAGCAGGACTTGCAGTTTGCGTGCACCCCAGTCGGGATAGCGCTGGCGCATCTGGACCACGCGCTGCTCCAACTCCGCCGTGGTTCGTGTAGGGCTCTGCCGCGGGCGCCGGCTGTGCTCTGCGATCCCCGCCAGACCCGCTGCTTGATAACGTTTCCGCCAGAGGCATCCCGTGGGACGAGAGATGCCGAACTCCTGGCACAAGGCGGTAAACGACTTCTCCTGTCGCGTCGCCGCCACTACGAACCGGACTTTCTGTTCTTCGACATCCATGGTCTGCCACGGCATCCTTTACACTCCCGCGCTCGCTACGCTCGCGCGGAAGTGTAAAGGATGTCCCGAGACGTTTTGTAAAGGATGTCATGAGACGGAACACAAAACGGCTTGAGTGGGCCATCCTAGCGTTAAACTCCGGGGACGCGTCCCCCAGCTCAGTACGTTGCCTTGAAACCGTTGGAGTCGCCACCTTCAGCGGTGGCGTAATTGCCGACTATGACTTTGTGATCATTGATTCCCCTGGCGAAGGTGCTGGCCGAAGCCTTGGGATCGTCGAACTTGTAGAACTTGCCGAGGTGTTTCAGCGCACCGTGCCACAGTCCGTTGGCGGAATCGTACCAGAGGAAAGCGATATCCCCGGCGGTGTCGATGCCGTGAGGGATAGTGTCCGTCGCTCCGGGAACATTCACGATTGTGTACTTCTTATTCTGGTAGATGGCCCCTTCGTAGTTGCCCGCCGAGTCGCCCCATGCCACCGTGACCTGGGCTTTGTTGTTGATCCCCCACGCCTCGGTGAACGAGGCTTTGGGGACCCCGAGCGTAGTGTAGGTCTTGCCGTTCCAAAGAAATCCATGGAGTTGGTTGTTTGAGTCGGCGAAGTAGCCGGCCACATAGTCCTTGTCGTTGATTCCGAAAGCCGCTGAGTACTGGGCTCCGGCGGGGCCGATGTCGGTGAATTTCCCGCCCTTGTACAGGAATGCCTGGGGATAGGCGTTGCTCTTTACCCAATAGCCCACAATGTCGCCCTTCAAGTTGATGCCCTCGCAGGACGTACCGCCGTTAGGGTCGTCGATGTTCGTGACTTTGCTGCCGATGAGCTTGAAACCGTGCGAATGGCCGCTGCTGTCGATGTATTGGCCCACCATGGCGCCGGAATTGTTGATCCCCTCCACCCACGTCTCGAGGGCTCCCGGTACGTCGATGGTGGTGAAGTTGAACTTGAGCGTTGGAGCTTCGGCCCCAGCCGTGAGACAAAATACCACTAGAATTGCTGCTGTTAAACGCATAGCGCAGGATAGATGCTTCATTATTGTTTTCATCCGGAATCTCCTTTCTGGCTTCAATAACGGCACCATTGTACGCCTGTTCGCGATAGTGTTGGCAGAGCGCGTGCTGCCGGGCTTCGCCCGGCGGACAGCCGGGGGCGGCTGTCTCCGCGGGTTTACTGGCGCAAGGTCAGGGTGCCTAGCATGGCTTGTTGTTTGGCGATCAGGGACTGGACGCCTTGTCCGGCTAAGGCGATCATTTTTGCGAGTTGGGGCTCGTCGAAGACCTGGTGCTCGGCGGTGGCTTGGACATCGACCAGTTTGCGGCCGGCGGTCATGACGAAATTCATGTCCACGTCGGCGCGGGAGTCTTCTTCGTAGCAAAGGTCGAGGAGAATCTCGCCGTCGACGATGCCCACGCTTACGGCGGCGACGAAATCACGCAGCGGGACTGAGGTCAGGGTTCCGGCATCGACCAACTTTTCTAGGGCTAATCCGAGAGCGATGAAGGCGCCGGTAATGGATGCGGTGCGAGTGCCTCCGTCGGCTTGGATCACGTCGCAGTCGATCCAGATGGTGCGTTCGCCGAGGCGTACCAGGTCGGTGACGGCTCGCAGGGAGCGTCCGATCAGGCGCTGGATTTCGTGGGTGCGGCCGCTGGAGCGTCCCTTGGTCACTTCGCGCGGGGTGCGAGTCAGAGTGGCGCGGGGGAGCATGCTGTACTCGGCGGTGATCCAGCCTTTGCCGCTGTTGCGCAAGAATGAAGGGACGGTTTCTTCGACGGAGGCGGTGCTGATTACGCGGGTGTTGCCGACCTCGATGAGGACGGAGCCTTCGGCGGTAGTGATGTATTCGGGGACGATGTGGACTGGACGCATCTGGTCGGGAGTACGGTTGTCGGAGCGATAAAACATACGGGGCGATTGTAGCAGGGTGGGGGGCGTCGTTAGGGAATGATGGCGGACGTTTCGAGATTGTGAATGGCGGTTGACGTTTTCGCAGGCACGCGCTGTTAGGTGAAGCGTAAGCGTCGAAATCAGACCATGGCACTCAGAAGACGTTGAAGGATCAATGAGCGTGATGGCGATTTAAGGTTAATTGCAGCTAAGTCTTTCCGAATGCTGGCCGGCGACAACGGCATATAATTGGTACTGTTTTTTGACGGCTAAAGGAGATTCCAATGAGTCCAAGACGTGGCAGGTTGGCTTTCCGCGATTTTGCGGCAATTTTCGTGATCACCCTATTGCTGGCGGTTTCCGCCGGTTTGAGCAGCGCGTTTGCGGAGACGAAGCTGCAAAAATTAAGCACGGATACATTCAACAACAGCTATAGTGAGCACAGAACTGAAGTTGAACCGCACACCTACGCTTACGGATCCACGATCGTGAGCGCCTTTCAGGTGGCCCGCTGGTTTAACGGCGGTGGCGCGGACATCGGATTTGCGACCTCCACCGACGGGGGGAAAACCTGGCAGCATGGCTATCTTCCAGGGTTGACCCAGAACTACAAGGGCGGCAGCTATTACACGGCAAGCGATCCCGCAGTGGTTTACGACGCCAAACACGCCGTGTGGTTGATTAACTACGTCCCCATCACCACCAACGAGGCCGCCGTGGACGTGGGTGTAAGTAGTTCCACGGATGGCATTCACTGGAGCAACCCCGTGCTGGTTGACAAGTCCGGGGTCGACGACAAGAACTGGATTACCTGCGACAACACCTCCACCAGTCCTTATTACGGAAACTGCTACGTGGAGTGGGATCTGGGCTTCAGCACAGGGCAGATTCAGATGAGCACGTCCAGCGATGGCGGTAAGACTTGGGGAGCAGCCAAGGGAACGGCTGACAACGCGGGCGGAATCGGCGGCCAGCCAGTGGTGCAACCCAACGGGACCGTAGTCGTGCCAATCGAAGCGGGGATTGGCATCAGTGCTTTCACTTCCACCAACGGCGGCAAGAGCTGGAGCAGCCTCGTGTCGGTTTCCAGTATTGACTATTGGGGCGAGCAAGGCGGCTTGCGCAGCGGTCCGCTACCCTCGGCCAGAGTGGATGGCGCGGGAAAGGTCTATGTAGTCTGGGGCGACTGCAGATTTCGCAAGGGATGCACCGCGAACGACATCGTCATGAGCACTTCCACCAACGGAACGAAATGGAGCGCGGTGACTCGGATTCCGATTGATCCGACCAAGAGCACGGTCGATCATTTTCTTCCCGGCCTGGGCGTGGATCGCGCCACTTCCGGCAAGACAGCCCACCTGGCCATGACCTATTACTATTATCCGGTTTCGCAGTGCGGCAATTCCTGCAAACTTGAAGTAGGGTTTACCGTCTCGCAGGATGGCGGGAACACCTGGACCGCGGGGAAGAATCTGGCGGGACCGATGGACTTGAGTTGGATTGCCCCTTCCGACAACGGACTGATGGTGGGGGATTACCTGGGTGTCGACTTTTCCAACGGTAGGCCCTACGGGGTTTTCGCCGTGGCGCATCCTCCCGGCGCAAAGCTGAACGAGGCCATGTACACGACGAATGCACCTCTCGTGGTATCGCCCGGCGAGCCGCGATTCAGTTCCCGCGGCGAGAAACGAATCGCTTCCCGGAGGTGGGTGCGCAAGTTTTACGATGACGACGGCCAGCGGCCCATCCCGCCTTCCGAGCAGCAACCACCGGTTCAGAGCAGATGAGGCTCTAACCAAGAATGCAGCGGGCGGAAATGGATTCGATTTCGGATGTTTCCGCCCGATGCTTTCTGTGTCGTTTGCCCCCCGCATGCGCAAGTTGCGCACGCACACGCTGAAGCGCTGCGCCACCCAAAATCCGCGTGTGTAATCGCGCCCAGTTGGAATCACTGCGCGTTTTGCAGTTGGGCAGCTAGCTGGATTACGGCCGGGACGTCGTAGAAATTGGAGAGGTCGGCGTGGCCGGCGAGGGTGTCGCGTTCTTTGCCGTCCACCAGAATCTTCACCCGAGTGATGCCGGGGATGTTTGCGGACAAGGTCTGGACAAGCGAAACCACGGTAAGTTCTTCGACCAGGACGCCGGAACGGTGGTTGTCGGCGAAGGCGGCGTTGAGATCGATGACGGCGAGTCCGGGATCGACCAGATAAACGTCGCGAATCTCGGAGCCAGCGCCCAGGGGATGGGGCGACACTTTGTCGAGGTAAATATTGAGCAAGACGCGCAACAACTCCGAGGCGCGTTCCTGCCGTCCGGCGGGAAGCGGGATGCGAACTGGCTTGGGGTGCAAGACTCCGGCGTCGTCGTAGGCGATATACAGAGCGACCTGCTCGGTGGCGCCGGAAACCGGCGGCGCTACGGTTTGAGAATTCGATTCGGATAATGCGGCGCGATCCACGCGGCTACGCATTCGCCACCCATAGAGGCTCATCCCCAGCGCGATCATCAGCAGGACGGCTACGCCGATGATGAGGTGACGGGGGATCATCGGCCAGCCTCGAGTCTGTCGCGAAGGTTTGAAAGTCCGATGGCGACTGCCGCGGCGATCGATTGCTGGTAGGCGGCGGAAGTGAGCTGGGAAACGTCGTCGGGCGGAGGCGCGACTTCGATCCCGAGAGCGGTTGTGGTGATGTTGTTCAAGGGGCGGAGGGGCGCGATCAAAGAGCGCGCCGGGATTTCTTTGTTTTGCAGTTCCGTTGCGAGAATGGTTGCAATCGATCGGCTGAGGGGCTCGAAGGCAGTTTGAGCTGTGTCCCAACTCAGAAATGGTCCGCGGTTTTCTGCTGCGGGAGGGATGAGCGCGGTGTATACGCGAATGCCATTGCCCTGGGATGTAGCATGCAGGCAGATGTAGACTGCGGGGCGGGCGGAGTTGGTCAGGCTGGCGCGCTGGTCGAGGCTGAGCGTGGTATCGCCGTCACGCAGGAGCAAGGTCGCGAGGCCGCGAGCGTCGAGCTCCTGGCGCAGGCGGCGGCCGAAGGCGAGAGTGGCATCTTTCTCCGCCAGTTGATCGGTAAGAGAAGCGCCGCGTTCTTCGCCTCCGTGGCTTGGATCCACGACCGCGAAATAACGGCGGCTGGCGGCTGGCGCGGTTGAGCCCGCGGCTGGGGATGCGATGACCGAACTCGGGTTTTGCGGAGCCTGAGCCGGGGCAGCTTGGGCGATCGGCTCGACGGTGAGAGTGCGTCCGTCGTGACTGAGGCTGGCGATGAGAGGAACGCCGGCGGCGACCACCAATTCGGCTGCGCCATTATTCTCCTGGAAACTGGCGGAGGGAATGATCTTGCTGTCGAAGGTCAGTAGCGGAGATCCGGGCGCCGCCACCGCTTCATGGGTGAACATCATGCGCAGTTTTCCGGGTTCGGTGGCAATCGACGGGCTCACGGGAGCGGTAAAGTTGATCACTAGTTTAGGGGGCGTGGTCTTGCTCACCTGGGCGGTGAAATGCACAGCTACATTGCCTATAAACAAACGGCGCGAATTTGGATTGAAGGTGACCGGGCCTCCAAGAATGCGGGGCATGAGAGTGCCCAGGCAAGAGAGCGGTACCAAGCCCCGGCGATTCTCCAGCAGGAAGTTCGAGGGAAGAGCAAAATCGCTGCCATGAATGCGACCCCGTGTTTTTCCGGCGGTGAAGTCGCTTTCCACATCGTTGTAGCGGAATTTCCAGTGGTTTCCGTTGGCTTTGGCGGTGACGTTTCCCAAGGGCTCGAAGACTTCGAGCAAGCCAACATATTCGTCGCCATTGCGATCGAGAACCGGGAGGGTGTAATTGGCGGCGGTGGAATAGATCGCGATGCGCTTCTCCTCGGGAGCGGCGGAAAGAAGACGTACGAAGGCTACGAAGACCGCGGCGGTGAACATCAGCAGGGCGGCGACTGCGGGGACGGATCGTCCTCGCGACAGCCAACGGAACGCGGGCGCCGGCGCTAGCAGGCGGAGAATCTTATTCCAGCGCATAGATTGTCAGGCCGCTGAGCAGCTTGGGGTAGAAGTCCGTGGATTTTTGGGGCAAGACATCGCCTGCGAACGCAATATCGCGGACTTGGCGCATGCGCACCGGATTCATCAGAAAAGCGACATTGGCTGCTCCGGTGCGGACTCTGGCTAACGCCTCGGCTGGGTCGCGCACATAATTGATGTTGTCCTGATTGCGAATCGCTTCCTCGGAGATTCCCAGCACGCCTTCCAGCAGGCACTTGTGCAACTGGACCACGTCGAGGGCTTGCTGGCGGAAGGAGAGCCCCTGAAGCAAGCTGTAAGCCAGAGCTCTGGGCGTATCGAACAGAAATGCGCGATTCGCGGTGACTCCGAGCAGGGCAGTACCGGCTTGGCCTGCGGCACGCAGAATCCCGACGGCACGGGCGGCATCGATGGATGGATCGACCTCCTCCACGCTGAAATAGGCTCGGGCGCGATCGCGAAGCGTGTCGGGAGAGAACGATTCCAGGCCGTGCACCACGCGATGAGTCGGGAGGATGACCAGCCCCGGACTGTCCGTGTTGATGAAGGTCATCATGACCAGTTCGTAGGGGGCGAGATCGGGCTCGGCCGAGGCTGATTTGGCCGAGGCTGGTTCTGCCGAAGCTGGTTCGACCGAAGATCGTTCGGCCATAGCTTGTTCGGACGAAGCCCGGCGCTCGTTGCGATAGTTCAGCGCAGTCTCGTAGCGATGATGACCGTCTGCGATGATCAGCTTCTGGTCAAGCATCTTGCCGCGAACAAGTTCAATGAGGCTGGGATCGGAGACTCTTCGAACTTTATGCAAAACTCCATATTCGTCCCGGATATCTATACCAATTTCCGTATCCGAAGAACTGGCCGACAGCGCGCCGTCGATTTCACCAGCCGGGTCGCTATAGAGCATGAATATTTGCCCGAAGTGTGCACGCGCGGCGCGCAGAAGCTGCAGGCGATCCGCCTTAGGCTTAGCTAGGGTTTGCTCGTGGCGATGGACGATTCCGGCTGAGTAATCTTCAATCTTTCCTAAGGCGATGAAGCCTCGCCGCTCTAATTCGGCGGCTCCGCCGGGCGGTTGAAAGCGTTGGATGTATTGGTACAGGGATTGCTGGCGATCTTGCAACAGGATGCCTTGCCGACGCCAATCCTGAAAGCAAGCGGCCGCCCGAGTGTAAAGGTTTTCTTCTAAATGATCGGTTGGTTGCGGCTTGCCGAGGATGGTACGAACCAGGTTGTGGGGACTGGCATCATAGTAGCGGCTCTGCATTTCGGGGGTGATTTTGTCGTAGGGCTGGGTCACGACCCGGGAAAGATCAACCCGGGCTGGGTCGTAACGCAGGGCTCGGAACGGTGCGATATAGGCCATAGCTGGAAGAGGAATTGTACATCTCCGGGCGGGCTGCGGTTCGTTCTTTGGCGGGTTTTTGCAGAGACTTCGGGAAAACCAGGGACTCAACCTGCATCTCGGCTGTAAGAACCTGGCTAGCTGCGTCTCTACAGGTCTGTTGTGCCGACTTAGGACATTGGAGCCTCTAGAAAAAAAAGGCTGGCGCCATGGGAATAAAGCTGTGGTACGATCGCGTCAATGAGGTAGTTGTGGGCTGCCACCACAGGCACGGGCGGTCTCGTCGCCTGACCGCAAACCGCGATCTCCATGTGGGCCCTCCCGGGATCCCAGGAGGGAACGTGCTGGGTAAGGGAAAACGTGTTCTCGCACTCTCGCTACTCTTTGCCGCAACCGTAGCAGTCATTTGCTGCCTGGCGCCGATCGCGCTGGCGCAGACTCCAATCGACGATGTTCACATCAGCCCCCGAGTACAGCCGTCCCAGCCCAACGCGGCCGAATACATCGACCCATCGCTCAAAACTCACACCAAACCCATGAAGGTCGACGTGAGTCTGGTTCTGGTGCCGGTGACGATTACGGATCCCATGAACCGTCTGGTTACGGGTCTGGACAAAGAGAATTTCCAGGTTTTCGAGGGCAAGGACCCGCAGGAAATCCGCCATTTTTCCAGCGAAGATGCTCCCGTATCGATCGGTGTGATCTTTGACATGAGCGGAAGCATGGCCAGCAAAATCGAGCGAGCCCGCGAGGCGGTATTGGAGTTCTTCAAGACGGCGAACCCCCTGGACGAGTTCTTCATGATCACCTTCGCGGACAAGCCGGAGGAAGTTTCCGATTTCACCTCCTCGGTGGAAGACATCCAAGGCAAGTTGGTGTACACGGTTCCCAAGGGACGGACAGCGCTGCTCGACGCGATTTATCTGGGCGTCAGCAAGATGCGGCAGGCGAAATATCAAAAGAAGGCGATGCTCATCATCTCCGACGGAGGCGACAATCACAGCCGCTACACCGAAGGCGAAATCAAGTCGATGGTCAAAGAGGCGGATGTGTTGATTTACGCCATCGGGATTTATGACCATTACATGGCGACTCCCGAAGAGGCGCTGGGACCCGCTCTGCTCGGCGAGGTTTCAGAACTTACCGGAGGGCGTTCTTTTACCATTGATAACCCCAACGACCTGGCCGACGTTGCAACCAAGATTGGGATTGAGTTGCGCAATCAGTATGTACTCGGATACCGTCCAAAAAGCCCCGGGCACGACGGCAAATGGCGTAAGATAAAAGTGAAATTAATTCCGCCAAAAGGATTGCCGCCGCTAAAGGTTTACGCCAAGACGGGCTACTATGCTCCTACGGAATAGCCGGGTTCCGGTTCTGCTGATTGTTCTTCTTTCCATCGCGATAGCGGCCGGGGCGCAGGCGAGTTCGCCTGCCGAAGTTCCTGCCCAGCCGCCTCAAGATCCCCAACCCCATAATCAGAATACTCAGGATCAGAAAACCCAGGTTCAGCCGAGCCAGGGTCAATCTAGTCCAGTCCAACCCAGTCCGGCTCAACCCAGTCCAGCTCAATCAACTGGAACTCAACGAACTTCGAGCCAACAAACGAAGGATCAGGTGCAGGAATCGGGCGATAGCGGCGTCTTCGTCTTCAAGAAGGAAGTCGAAGAAGTCGTGCTGCACGCCACGGTTGTGGATGACAAGAACCATCATTTGGTTACGGATCTGGACAAGAGCGCTTTCAGCGTCTTTGAGAACAATCAGCCGCAGACCATTATTTCGTTTCGGCACGAGGATGTCCCGGTAGCCATGGGCATTGTGATCGACAACTCGGGTTCGATGCGGGAGAAGCGCGACAAGGTGAATAAGGCGGCTCTGAACCTGGTTCGTTCCAGCAACCCGCAAGACCAGGTCTTTGTGGTCAACTTTAATGACGAGTACTATCTTGACCAGGCGTTTACCAGCGACATTAACAAGCTGCGGGAGGCGCTGGATAAGGTCGAAGCCCGCGGAGGCACTGCGCTGTACGACGCCATCGTAGCTTCGTCCGGGTACATGAAGAAGAATGTAAGACTGCAGAAGAAGGTCCTGTTCGTGGTGACCGATGGAGCAGACAATGCCAGCCGGGAGTCGCTGGAGGAAGCAGTTCGCCGGTTGCAGGAAGAAAACGGTCCGACGGTGTACGCGATCGGATTGCTGGGCGAGGAGAAAGAGCGCCGCGCCCGCCGCGCTCTGGAAACCATTGCCCAGCGGACCGGAGGACTTAGTTTTTTCCCCCGCACCCTGGACGAGGTGGATGAGATCAGCCGCAGCGTGGCTCACGACATCCGAAACCAGTACACCATTGGCTACAAGCCTTCGACTCCGAAAAGCGTTGGC
>Ga0182014_10000629_pt1 | contig 47488 bp, 43 predicted proteins | sample 612S2DmetaG_FD_120489 | JGI IMG/M metagenome (GOLD analysis project Ga0182014, IMG submission 120489) | Permafrost microbial communities from Stordalen Mire, Sweden - 612S2D metaG | ecosystem: Environmental > Terrestrial > Soil > Wetlands > Permafrost | place: Sweden: Stordalen | collected... | reverse complement strand
GCTAAGGGAAAAACCTCTTGGATTTGGCTTCGTGCAAGCACGAGATGATTGTAGCGCCGGACCCCGCACCTTGCCGGGATCGAACGGACGAGCGCCCTGCCCTCGCACCCCAGCAAGCAAAGACGGCTTGCCGGGGACCCCGCGCCTTCCCCCCCCCCGGGCTCTCTCCCCCCCCCGGGGCCCCCTCCCTCCCCCCCCCCCCCCCCCCCCCCCCGCTATGCCGGCGGCGGCGGAAAATTCTTCCGGCGTGGTATCATATGAACGAAATTTCCAGTGCCGTCACTGAAGTAGACCAAGTTCTGAAAATACCGGATATTTCTGACAACGACGTGGCACGGCTCACTCAGGAGATCGAGCACACGGGCGTCGCGGTGATTCCATCGTATATCGACGATACCACGCTCGCCCAGCTTCGCCAGATAGTGGTTGAAATCGTCGATGGCAATGGCGGCGAATATGCCGTGCTCACCGGCAAAGCGGAGATTGCCGATACGCTGCTTGAGCGCATCGGGGCTGCGCCCGGCTTTTTGAATTTCATGCACCGTGTCTATGAAAATGGACGCGGCCACGCCGCACCCTCACAATCCATGTACCAAGTGCTGCGCTGCCTGAGTGGCACCTCCGGACTCCGGCAGGCCTATTTCTTTCATTACGATTCCTATGTCGTCACTGCACTGCTGCCCATTATCATCCCGCAAGAAGGGTTGACTGGTGATCTCGTGATGAAACCAAATCACCGCCGCGTGCGCACCACTTATCTCGCCAATCTCATTGACAAGATGCTGGTTGACAACCAATTCGCGCAAAAACATTTCCGCTGCCAAGCCAAATCTCTCCAAGGGGGTTTCACTAAAGTGCGGATTGTTCCGGGCAATCTCTATCTGTTCTGGGGATACCGCTCGCTGCATGCCAACGAGCCATGCGACCCAAAGGTAATCCGCGCGACCGCCTTGTTCCATTTTGGTGACCCGCATGCCGACAGCTGGCTGCGCAAGCTCACCGGTCGCGCCAAGGTGCGTGCCACAGCCGATCCTGCCGCCGCGCCGGCGTAAAATCGGTTCAGGCTTTTCCTGCCGCGTCGGAACGGAAATGGGGCGGTGTGCCGAGGCGGCGCCAGTTCTCCAGCATGGCTTCCCGCGCTGGTCCGCCCTCGCGTAGCGAGGCAGCGATGAGCCGGTCGATGACGCCGGCGCGAAGCTCGGCTTCGGACTTCAATGAATCGGCGGGCATGGTGTACTCCACGACTTCAGAAGATCAACAACCAAATCCCTCCGGGCTCGCCGGCAGCAGCTTCCACGCGGCCAGACAATCCCGTTTCTCTCCAGCAGTATTAACGTATTTGTCGAAACATTGCACTAAATAAAATGGAATTCTTCACTCGCCTACTGCGGCATATTCCATATCCGCATCAGCACCGGGGGTTGCATGATACATCCCTGCACGCGGCCGGCTGGCCTCCGCCGCGGCCATGACGGCGGCCATGAAACGTTCGCGAAAGGCATCTTCCGAGAAGCGTAGCGCGTTGGCGCGGCAGAGCGGGGCGGTGAGGTGCGGTTCCTGTGCCACGAAGCGATACAGCGCGCCGATGATCGACGGCACGCTCTGTTCATCGAACAGGATTCCGGTCGGCGACGTTGCTGTCGAGGCGCTGAAAATATCGCGTGCGCCACCTTCGCCAAAGGCGATCACTGGCGTACCGCAGGCCTGCGCCTCGACCATAGTAATCCCGAAATCCTCCTCGGCGGCGAAAATCATGGCACGGGTGGAACGCATCAACGACACAAGCTCTGCGTGCGGTACCGGTGGACGCAGCGTGATGTTGGGCGCCCCCTCCACCGCCTTGGCGACAAGCGGCGCGTTGGTGCCGGCACCCACAATGGTGAGCTGATGCTCTGGCATCTCGCGAAACGCCTGCGCGATCAGCTCCACGCGTTTGTACGGAACAAAGCGAGAAACGACGAGGAATCCCTCGCGTCTGCCCTGCCCCGGCGTAAAATCCTCCACCGCCACCGGAGGGGGAACCACGAGCGCCTCGCGCCGGTAGGTTTTGCGGATGCGTCGCGCGATATAGCTGGAATTGGCAATGAACTGATCGACGCCATTAGCGGAATTCGCGTCCCACAGGCGCAACTTATGCAGCAGCCAGCGCACATACAGGCTTTTCGGCCCGCGCTCCAGCCCGCTCTCGCGCAGATATTGCGCCTGCAGATCCCAGGCGTAGCGCATCGGTGAGTGCACGTAGCTGACATGCACCTGTTTCGGTCCGGTCAGTACGCCCTTGGCCACCGCATGATTGCTGGAAATCACAAGATCATAGCCCGTGAGGTCGAACTGCTCGATGGCCAACGGCATCAGTTGCAGATAATTCCGAAAATGTCTCCGCGCGAACGGGAGTCTCTGGATGAAGCTGGTCTGCACCGCGCGGCCCTCCAGGAAGCCGCGCTCGGAGTCCGGCAGGAAATCCACCACGGCGAAGATATCCGCCTGCGGAAAGCAGCGCAGAATCTGCGCCAGCACGCGCTCGGAGCCGGCATAATGTTCCAGCCATTCATGCACGAGCGCGACTTTCATGCCGTACCTCCGTAACGCGATGAAATGATGTCCCGCAGCACCAGCGCTGCGCGCAGCCAAGTCATGCCGGCCGCTTGGCGGTCTCCGGCTGCACGGAGGCGTGACTGCAGGGCAGGATCGTTACACACCCGCAGAACCTGCGCGGCGATATCGTCCGGCGAGGCGGGATCGCAATACAAGGCAGCCTCGCCGCAGGTTTCGTGCAGCGCCGGGATGCTGGCGGCAACCACCGGGCAACCGCTCGCCATCGCCTCCACTGCTGGCAGGCCGAATCCTTCGTAGCGCGAGGGGAACACGAAACAGCAAGCGGCCTCGTAAAGCGCCTTGAGCTGCGAATCCGTAACACGGCCGATATAATGCGCCGCTGCCGGCAGATGCTGCCCGCCGGCGGCGCTGAAGGCACGGCCCAGCACATTGCCGGCTACCACCAGCCGCATCCCCTGCGCGCGCAACCGTTCGGCAAGCAGCGCCAGTGCTGGAAGATTCTTGTGCGCGGCGAGGTTGCCGACCGCAAGCACGTAACGGCCACGTACCAACCCGAACTGGTGCAGCGTGGCGGCGTCCGGCACGATGCGCTGGACATGGTCGGCGCCCTCGGGCATCACGCTGACCTGCCCCGCCCGCACCGGCAGGTGCCGCATGATTTCCGCTCGGGAAAATTCCGAAACGGTGACGACGGGCATGCCGCAGCGGATAAGCGCCACCTGCATGGTTTTGTACCAGGTCCGGAATTTCCAGGAATAGGCCTCGGGCGTGCTGTACACGCCAGCATCGTGGATGACGAGCAGTTGGCGGCGCGCCAGCAGCGGTGCGGTGTTGCCGAGATTGACCAGGATGCCGTCGCGCGCCTGGCATGGCAGCTCGCATTGCTCCCAAGCCTGGCCGTGCAGCCGCCCCGTCTCCCGAGCACCGGGCCAGAGCTGCGCCCCCCCCGCCGGCACCAGCAGCCGCGCGCCGGCGCCTTCAAGCGCCAGCAGCGCGCGACTGATCTCGGTGGCAAAGCGCTGCACGCCGGAGAGGCCTTGCGTGACGAATCTGCCATTGACGTAGAGTGGCTGCACAGCTTCACCCTTTCATCGTCGTGGCGATACCGAATCGCGCGCGCGGCGTTTGCTCCGCCGGCCGCGGTACCGCCCGCGCCTGCTGGCGCACCCGCGCCGCGGTGGCAACCAGCAAAGCCAATAGCAGATAAAAATCCGGCGAGGTCAAAGTGGGGCCCGAGAGCATCGTTGCGGTCAGCGTGCCCAGCAGCCCGGCGCTGCACCCGTGCATCACGGCCCGGCTGCCGTCATCTGCCAGCCGGTGGGCGATGGCAACATGCCTGAAAATACCAACAGAAAACCAAAGCAGACCGAGAATACCCCAGACGCCGATGGCCGCGCACAGCCCCGGCCCCAGGCTGGAGGAGCGGTCGCTACCCCAGCCCACCCCCAGCCCGTCACTGGCCACCATGGCACGCAGCGCGTCGCGGTCAGCCATGGTGCGGTCGGCATAGGAGTCGGATTGCTGCTTGTTCACCGTGGAGGTGAAGATGGTCTGCGCCTCATTCGCCACGCCTGGTGCTGCCAGCGGAACCGTTGCGATCGCGAGTGCCGCGAGCGCGCCGGCGATAACGGTGCCGCTCAGCACACGCCTGCGCGTTGCCGGGCTGGCGGCGAAGAAGGTGCGCAGCAGCAGCAGCCCGCACAAGATGGCCAGAGTCAGGTAGCCGGTAGCGGCGGTGCAGAGCAGGATGATGCCAAGACCAAGCACCAGCGTGAAACGAGGCAGGAGTGCCTTGTCGCCATTGAAAATCACCCAAGCAGCCGCGGCTACGGAGCCGCACAGATAACCAGCCAGCGCCGACGGTTCGCTGAACGGGCCGTTGAGGCGCGTGAGCGACCCCAAGCTTTCGTTGGAAAGCAGCGCCCAGCCTGGATTGGAGAGGAAGAAGTCGGTTGGATACCAGACATGTAGTGTATTGCTCGCGAATTGCCAGACGGCGATGAACACCACCAGCAGGCCGCTGAAAAAATATACATCCAGCAGCCGTCGCGGCGCGAAGCCATCACGCGTGAGATAGAAGGACGCCGCTACCGCCAGTGAGGCGTTGACGAGCAAGTACATGTCCTGCGTATAATTCCCGGAATTCGGTGCCAGCGGCGTGAGCGCCGGCAAGCCCGACATTTTTTGCGGCCAGACGAGGATCTCGCCCTCGAACAGACGCGGCATGAGGAAGGAGCTGATGATGGCGCCGGCCACCACGGCGATGAACGGCGCCATCACCGCCAGCACGGTACGCTCCGCCGGATAACGCACGCCCAAACAGAGTTGGAGCAGGATCAGGTTGAGGAACAAGGCCGCCGGCACGAGCGGCGGCATCACGCCATAGCCGCCCATTACCACCACTGCGGCTGCCGCGAACACCGCGCCCACCATCACCAGCTCCAGCAGACGCACGGGCTGGCGCCAAAAATACAGGCAGAACGGCAGAAAACAGAGTCCGAACGCGGTCATAATGGCTTATCCACCGCTTCACCCAACAGGCAGGTAACATTGCCAAAATAGAGATGTAACATGAGCCGCCCAGCAGCTGCACGCGTAGGGCAGGCTTAACAAGATTAAGCTGGCACTTCAATAAAATTCATGACTCGCTTCCCGCAGAAATCATTAAATGTTTATACTTCGGTACGATTTTTTTCTTTATTGCCGCAACGGACTATGCGATGCTCTCCCGTAACATACGGAAAAGCGGCGGTATCAGTATGAATTTTGAGACATCCGGCACACTCAATTACCTTTCTGTCGCGCAGCGCCTTTTGTTGCACGTCCTGATTGTTCTTCTTGCCTGCGCCGTGCTCTCGGCGTGTGACGGCGCACCGCTGGCACCGCACAGCGTCAGCGCCTCAGCATTGGCCAGTTCGGCAGTCGTTTCGGCGGACCAGCAAATACTCCCCGTCAGCCAGCAAATGCCACCGCCGAATGCCGGCGCGCAGGCCCCCTACCAGCTCGGGCCGGATGACATCATTTCCGTCTCCGTCTATATGCATCCGGAATTGTCGGCGCCGCAGCAGGGCGTCACCGGCGGGCTGGGCGGTGTAATGGTCACCAGCGACGGCACGGTAAGCCTGCCGCTGGTCGGCAACATTAATGTCGGGGGCCTGGCCATCGGCGACGCGCAACAGAAGATCAACACGGCCTATGCGGCTTATGTCAATAATCCCAACGTTACCATCCAACTCGTTGCCGCGCAAAGCCTGCGCTACTATCTGCTCGGTGCGTTCAGCTCACCCGGCGTCAAATATCCCGGCCATGAGCTTTCGCTGCTGGACGCTTTGTCACTTGGCGGCAGCGTTGATTTCACCAACGCCGATTTATACCAAGCCTATGTGGTGCAGGATTCCCAAAAACTGCCGGTCGATTTCCACGCACTGCTGGCCGAGGGCGATCTCTCGCAGGACATCACGCTGGCACCTGGCGACACGGTGGTGATTCCCGCTTCCAGCGCCGAGGATGCGTTCGTGTTCGGCGCCGTCGGCAAGCCCGGCGCGGTGCCGTTCCAGTCCGGCGCACTTTCGCTGCTGCAGGCACTCAGCGTCGCTGATCTCGACCTGCAGAACTACACCATCGCGGAACTCTCGCAGGTGCGGGTGATCCGCTCGCACGGCGCCAGCGCGGATTTCATGATCGTCGATGCCGCGAAAATCCTGCGGGGCGAGGCCGTACCTTTCGCACTGCAGCCTGGTGACATCGTGTTCGTACCGCCCAACGGCGTCGGCACCTGGAATCAGGTGCTCACAGATCTGCTGCCCTCGCTGCAGACCATCTCGGGCGTGCTGAATCCGTTCGTGTCCATCGCCTATCTGTCGCGCCATAATTAGGAGGCCGAATTGTCCAGCAAACTGCCGGTCACCTTGCCCGCTGCCACATACGACACGATCGACATTGCCCAGATCGTGCAAAGCCTGAGGCGCCAGGCGGGACTCATCGCGGCGATCGTGGCCGCGACCACGCTGATGGCGCTGCTGCACACGCTGCTAGCGACGCCACAATTCACCGCCAACGGCGCGCTCTATCTGGGCGACGCGCACAGCACAGCGGCGGCGGCGCCGGGCGATGGCAACGGGCTGAATTTCCTCAGCGACTACGCAACGGAAAGCGATGTCGAAACGCAGATCGAGCTGATCACCGCCGGTGCGCTGGTGGAACACGCGGTGCTGGAAACCGGGCTCAATGCGCAGATCAACCCAGCCGGCACGCCGCCGCTCACCTACTGGCGCTGGCGCCTATACGACCATGGGAACACCACCGGCTTCGCTCCTGGCCCGGACACGTTGCAGGCGCTCTACGCCTCCACACCCGGCAGCTACCGGCTCGTTATCGGCGAGAACGGAAATTACGATCTGTATTCAGCCTCTTCCTGGTTCAGCCATGCTCGCCACATTCTCGCCGGCCAGCTCGGTAAGCCTGCCGCCGGCAACGGTGTGCAGATGCTGATCCAGCCAGCCGGCCCCGGCTATCAGCCCATGCCAGGAAAAACCTATGACCTGACCATCATCTCTCCCACCGCGCTCGCCCAGGCGCTGCAGAGCGGCGCCCTCTCCGTCGATGCCGGCGGCTCTGCCATCCAGCCCACGCAGATTGCTTTCCTGCAATTCCGCTGGGCCAATCCGTATCAGGCGCAGCTCTTCGTCAACCAGGTGATGCAGGACTATATCGCCACCCAGCTCTCCTGGAAGACGCAATCCGCCTCAACGACCGAGGATTTTGTCAGCGACCAGCTGAAAAATGTCAGCACCGAGCTTTCCGAGGCCGATCAGAATCTTGCCACATACCAGTCGCAGACAGGCATCCTCGACGTGCCGCAGAACGCCCAGAGCCTTCTCAACCAGCTGGCGCAATACCAGACACAGCAAACTACCCTGCAATTGCAGCGCGATGCATTGAAACAACTCGCCGGCGAGCTGCGGGACTCCCACGGCACGCTGAATCCTTATCTGGTCAGTCAGACCAACGACACGGTGCTCTCGGCGCTCACCACCAGCCTCTCCAACGAGGAGTTGAAGCTGAGCGATCTGCAGGCGCAGTTTACCGCTGCCTCGCAGAATGTGCAGATCGAGCAGGCGCAAGTGATTGAGTTGAAGAACGCTATCCGCGACACGGTTAACAACGATCTGGCCGCCGCCGACAAGAATCTCGCCAATCTCGACCAGATCATCGGTAAGTTCCAGGACCAGATCAAGCAGATGCCGGCAGAATCGCTGAAGGTCATCTCCCTGCAACGCTCCACCGAAGTGCTTGGCCAGCTCTACGTGCTGCTGATGGAGAAGCAGGAGGAGGCGCAGGTTTCCAAGGCCGCCACCATCATCAATACCCGCATCGTCACACCGGCTGACATGCCACTGAGACCGACCTCTCCGAAAGTGATGGTGACAGTGCTGCTCGGCGCGCTCACCGGTCTCGTCATCGGCGTTGGCCTCACGCTCGGGCGCCGCGCCTTCTCCGGCCGGTTCGAGAGCGAGGAGCAGATCCGCCTCGCCGTTTCGCGTCCAGTCTATGCCGCCATACCGCGGCAGACCAAAGGCGCCATCACCGCCAGCATATTTGGTGCCGTGGGGCGCAGCCCGTTCTCGGAATCATTCCGCATCCTGTGCCGCTCCATCTCCCTCACCGGCACGCCGGGCCAGCCGATGGTGATCCTCATCATCTCTCCCAGCAAGGAGGACGGCAAGACGACGATCGCCGCCAATCTCGCGAAAGGCCTGTGCGGCAATGGTAAGCGCGTCGTGCTCGTGGATGCCGATCCGCATCTCAGCCGCCTGCGGGGGCTGCTGCGCTTTGGCAACAGCCCCGGCCTCCTCGACTGGCTGGATAGCGGCGTCTGCCCGGAACTTCACAATTGGCCAGAAGAGAATTTTAAATTTCTCTCCGCCGGAACGAGGTCTCTGCCTGGCCGGGAGCTGCTCAATGAGGAGCGGCTGCAGATGGTACTTCGGAGCCTGCGCGCGGATTTCGACTACGTGGTCATCGACAGCCCGCCTTTGCCCACCGTGTCCGACGGTCTGATCCTCGGCAGCTTCGCCGATCTCATCCTCTCGGTCATCAGTATTTCGCATACGTCACGGCGGGCCTTAAACATTCATAATGAATTGATTGACACTCTGAACCGTCCGCATGGCATCATTATCAACGAGGTCGAGCCGGAATACTATGGCGGTAACGATGCTTATTTTCTTTCCGAGACAACGCGGCGCGACAAATTCACCGGCTGGTTCAAGCTCGACCAGGGCTAGCAGCGCTCATGGGTGATTTCGTACACCGGGTCACAGATGCCCTTCTGCGCAGCGAGCTGCTCCCCGTGGGCGTGAGGATGCGCGTCATGCGCCTCACCGGCTACGATGTCGCACCCAGCTCCTGCCTATGGGCAGGCGCGGTGCTGCGTTCCAAAAAACTCAGTATCGGCCCGAATGTCTTTATCAATGTCGGGTTTTTCCACGACGGCTTCGAGGCTCTGCGGATCGGCGGCAATGTCCGCATCGGCCAGTATGTGCGCATTATCACCGCCACCCACGAGATCGGGCCGCCGCACCAGCGCGGGCTGGTCGAGGTGGTTGGCAAGCCGGTGGAGATCGGGCAGGGAAGCTGGATCGGCTGCGGCGTTATCATTCTGCCCGGCGTCACCATCGCACCCGGCTGCGTCATCGCCGCCGGCGCCGTGGTCACCAAATCCACGGAGCCGGATGGACTCTATGCCGGCAGCCCTGCACGGCTTGTACGAGAACTTCCTTTAAATACACAAGAACTTCTCCCGAATGAGGCCGGGGAATGAGGCCGCCGTGCTAGCCCACAACACCGCTTTCAGCGGCGCACTCATGGTGCTCGCCAGGTTGATCAGCCGCGTCATGGACCTTCTGACGATGCTGATCCTGGCGCGCCTGCTCTCGCCGTCTGATTTCGGTCTCGTCACCATCGCCATGACAGTGATCCTGATTCTCGAAGCGGCGCTGGAAATGCCCTTGAGCCAGGCGCTGGTGCGGCTGCCAGAAATCAAGGAATCCTATTACCACACCGCCTTTACCCTCGGTCTGCTGCGCGGCGTCCTGCTCTGCTCAGCCGTCTATATCATCGCAGTGCCCTTCGCCAGCTTTTACAAACATCGCGAGCTAGTGCCGCTAATCGAATTCCTCAGCCTGGCACCGGCCGCCAGGGGACTTTTGAATCCGCGCCTCGCGCAATTCGCCAAGGATCTCAATTTCAAATACGAGTTCATGTTCGAACTGATCGGCAAGCTTGCCGCCTTCATAGCCGGCATCGTCACCGTCTTCCTCACCCATTCCTACTGGTCCATCGCGGTCTGCACCGTCGCAGCACCGCTGGTCATCGCCGCACAATCCTACGCGCTGTTTCCCTTCCGCCCGCGCCTCACCCTGGTGGATTGGCGGATTTTTGTGGATTTCCTTGGCTGGATCAGCCTGTCGCAAATCGTGCTTGCCATCAACTGGCAATCCGACCAGTTGCTGCTGGGAAAATTAATGCGCCCCGCCCAGCTCGGTCTGTTCAGCCTGGCCAACAACGTTACTAATATTCCCCTTTCATCATTATTTTCACCTTTGCTGCGCCCGCTTCTCTCTGCCTTCAGCATGCTGCGCGAGGACCGGACCAGGCTGCAGAACAGTTTCCAAAGCGCGGCCAGCGCCGTGATTGCCATTGGGCTGCCGCTGCTGGTCGGGCAAAGCATCGTCGCCGCCCCCATGGTGCGGCTGCTGCTGGGGCAAAAGTGGCTCGGCGCGATTCCTGCCGTGTCGCTGCTCTCCCTCAGCCTGATTCCGTTGCTGTTCGGCATGCTGCTCACGCCATTGAGCATGGCGCTGGGTGAAACCAGGGCAATGGTCTGGCGTAACGTTCTACAGATGTGCGTCAAACTGCCTTTGGTCATCGTCGGGGCATTGAAATACGGTTTCATGGGTGTCATCGCAGCCCGTATCATCTCGGAGACGATTACGGCGGTCTATTGCATGGTCATCATCCGCCGGCTCAGCGGACTTTCTGTTGCCCGGCAGTTGGTAAGCTGTTGGCGCAGCGTGGCCGCGGTCGCATTCATGGCCGTCATTCTCGAAACCTTCACATCTTATTTCGATTGGGGGATAGCGCCCCCCTGGGTAGCGGCGCAGCTTGGCGCGAGTGTCACGCTCGGCGCCGCCGCCTACACTAGTTGCCTGTTCCTGCTCTGGCGGATCGAGGGCCGGCCGCAGGGGCTAGAGACTCTGGCGCTGCGCATGCTGGCAAGACTCCGCCAGCGCCTCGTCCGTACAGCCGGAATCGTCACGCCTTCCGCCTGAGCCTTGCGGAAAATGACCGATGAGAATTTGGGAATTCGCTATCCCCCACGCGCGCTGGATGATATAGGTTCAGCACGACCGCGTCGTATCGTCACCGCCAGAATTCAGAGGCAGCCTTTGAGAACATCCAGTTGCATCTGCTACACGACCGACCCCGGCTATCTGCTGCCGACGCTGGTCAGTGCCGTGCAGGCCCGCCGCCACAGTGCCGCCGGAACGGCAGATGTGCTCATCTATTGCCTCGATGCGCCGGCCGCGATGAACCGGATTTTTGCACACGTCTGCGAGGCCGAGGCCATTGAATTCGTTCCGCTCGACAGCAAAACGATCGACGGCGCCAACGCCATGCTCGCCCGGCTGTTCCTCGGCCGCCTGCTGCCCGCCGATTATGAGCAGTTTCTCTACATCGACGGGGATACGCAGATCACCGGCGCATTGGACCCACTGCTAAACTATCCAGTGCCGCGCGGTCAGTTTCTCGCCACCAGCGACCCTATGACGTTCGCCGCCCCGGGCCCCGACCGGCATGGCCGCGAGATCACCGCCTATTTCTCTTCACTAGGCATCCCGCCGCAGGAACAGCATCTGTATTTCAACACCGGGGTGCTGCGCGTGAACCGCGATGGCTGGGACGAGATCGGCATGGAAGCCTGGCGATTGTTCAAGTCCCAGGGCGCCCGCTCGCGCTTTCCAGATCAGGATGTGTTGAATATCGCGGGCATGGCGCGGCGAATCCCGATGTCGCTGTGCTGGAATTTTCCCATCTTCATGCTCAACGCCGGGGTGACGGACCGCATCGCGCCGCGCATCCGGCATTTTATGGGCAGCCCCAAACCCTGGCACGGCAGCTTCCTGCCCTGGGATGCGGCGGCCCACAGCCCCTATCTCGACATCATAGCGAAATACCCGGAGCTGGCGCCGTATCTGCCTCTAATGTCCAACGCTAAAAAATTCCGTTACGTCTTCCAGCAGCATTTCAAGCGCGGGCTGGAGACCCTGACCTGGGCCTGGAACGAGCGCCGCGACCGCATCCTCAGTTACGAGAACAGTCTGAACGGCACGGCGGACTGGCCCGGCTTTGGCGTTACCGCGCAACCTGCCTGAGCCGCCCCCTCAGCGCCGCAGCACCAGTTTCTGGGTTATCGATTCTTCAGCGACACGATCGGGCAGATTATAGAGTGCCTTCCAGGCCATACCGGCCATGCGCCGCAGCATCCGCCGTGCCTCGGGCGAATGCTGCAAGGCCGGCAAATAGCCGGCAATCGCGCTCAGCGTGAAGCGCCGCGGCTTCGCCAGGGCATCAATCACCGCTCCATCGCGATAGATGGCGCGGTGCGTGAAAATCACGGGCTCCTCCTCGATGCCATTGGATTTACAGAAGGCGCGCAGCTCATCCCAGGGGGAGATGCCGCGCTCACGCAGCGCCTTGTAGTTGGGCCCGCCCACCGGGCGCGTATGTTGCACCGTTACCGCATCGATGATCGCGATCTCGGTCTCCGGTCGCGCGGCGAATTTGGTCCACACGAAATCCAGTCCCCATCCGCTGAGATTGGCATTGAACAACGGCAACGCCCCGGCCAGCATCTTTGCCGAGAGGCAGGGCGCCATCACCTCCACGTAATTGGTATAGCGCAGCCGGAATCTGGCATTGCGCAGCGTCGTGAGATGCCCGAAATAGCTGTTCCAGGTGAGCGCCGGCTGCGCCACTTGCAAGTGGTACTGCGCCATGATCTCGAACAGCAGATTGATTTGCACGGCGTTGGTGCGCAGGTCGTCATCCGGCAGCCAGACATAGTCATAATCCTGCAGGAATCGCGGGTTGGCGTTAATCAGTTCATGCAGTGCCGGCCATTTCGGCCCCTTGCTGTCGATCCGCTCCACGCCTGGCACGCAGTAAAGATCCGGCTTGTCGCCATAATAATTCACCACCAGGTCCCAAGAGCGCAAGGCCGCGCCCTCCAGCCATTCCGGATGCAGGGAATTGTCTCCGGCCCGGACGATGACAAGATTCCGGCTCACCCGCGAACATCCAGATCACGCGTGGTCCCAGCCAACCCTTGCCTCGACAGCGATAGAAAAAGACAGCGCAAATCCTGCCTCACTTCCCCAGATGAGCGTAATGCCATCCTTCATACAAGATGAATGGAATCGAATCAAACAGATGCATGAATATCTGTGCAAATATTCATGTTCCGGTGCGCCGCGCGTTTCAGCTCGTCGGCCAGACGGATCGCCAACGCCACGACCATCTGCGTGGGGTTGGCGTGGCTGGAGGTGGGAAACACCGCGCTACCCGCTATGTAGAGATTTCTCATTCCGTGCACGAGGCAGTTTTCATCCACCACCGCGCGAGCCGGATCGCGTCCCATGCGCGTGGTGCCGGTTGGATGTGCAACGTCGCGGAAATCCTGCGGCAACGGGGCATCGTCCCTGATCCAGTCGTCGGCAATCGGCACCGGCAGCCCGAGGCGCGAAAACTCCTCCGTCACCAATTGCGTGATGCGGCGCAGGGAACGTTCCTCCTGCTCATGAACGCGCCAGTCGATACGCGCACGCGGTAGGCCAAGCCGGTCGCGCTGGTCCGACAAGGTCACGCGACTCTCGGCATCGGGCAATTGCTCGCACATCGCCACAAGATTCAGCCGCTCAATCTTACGCGGCAACCCGTTGCGCGCAACGAAATAATCCCGCGCCCCGCTCGTCAGCAGTCCAAGATTACGCAGCACGCTTAGCGCATCGCCGGGCAGTTCCGGCTTCAACCGTGCCCAGCGTTTGAGGGCGTTGTACGGATCATCCGGCGTGATCCGCCCTTCCAACCAGGCCGTGGTATTCATGAGCGTCTCGTCACGCTGCATCGTTTCGCTCATTTGCATGCCATGCACAAAAACCTGCCCGCCGGCGATGCGGTAATGCCCGAACTGGCGGCGCAAGTTCTTCGTACCAGCAAGCGGAAACGAGGCCACCGGCCCACGCAGATGATCCATCAGATAACGCCCAACCTGGCCGCGCGCATTGCCCAGCCCGGCCGGCAACGTGGTGTTGGAACAAAGCAACAGCCGCGGCGTCTCGATTCCACCTGCACACAGCACAATGAAACGTGCACCAAGCCGGAAGCGCGTGCCATCTGGCGCCGCAATCTCCACCGCGTCCGCCAGTGTGGCGTCGTCGTTCGCCGCGATCCGGCAAACCGTGGCATTGGTCACCAGCATCACATCATCCCCCGCCCAGCGGGGCAGATGATTGCCAAGCCGCATGTGCTCGCGCGCATTGTCCGGGTCACGGCTGAAGGCCCAATAGTACGACCGCAAGCGCGACTCATCAAACATCGGTACCGGGCGCTGGCGTTGCACGATCTTCCAGAACCCTTCATCATTATAACCCGTGCCTCGGCTGATGCCGAGATAGGGCGCGGCACGGTCGAGATAGGGCCGCACCTCCTCAGCCGTCACCGGCCAGCCAGACTCCGGCACCCAGGAGCGGGCTTCGTAGTCGATGGCATCAAACGGCACGCAGCGCCCGGACCAAGTGTGCGAGGTGCCACCAACGATCCGGTTTCGAACCAGCCACTGATCCTCGACCCTCGGCCAACCCACATTTTCCACCTCATCCAGCGCATCCGCAAAATCCTGGCGCACATGTCCACCGCTCTCCAGCAGCACAATGCGCAAGCCATTGCCGGAGAGCTCCGCCGCCACCGCCACGCCCGCCGGTCCGGAACCGATGATGCAAACATCCCAGCCGGCACCGGACAATTCCGAAAGCGCATTCACATCCGCGTGGCGCATCGTGCCCTCATTGCTGCTTCAGCCAGCGTTCCGCGCCGGCCAACGACTGATTGATGACCTGATCCATGTCCAGATATTGGTAGGTGCCGCAGCGGCCGATGAATTCCATGTCCGGCTCGGCCTCCGCCAATGCCCGATATTTCTCGTATAGCGCCTGGTAGCGGCCATCCGCCGTCTTCACCGGGTAATAGCGCTCCATGCCATTGTCGCGATAGTCGCACGGCTCCTCCCTGGTGATCGTCCGCCGCCCCGTCGCCTCCACGCGGTGGCGGGGCAGCGCATCCCAGTTTGTTTCACGCGTGTAGGGGCCTGAGTCGGTGAAATTCGTCACCGGCGCCTCCCATGCCGCGCCGTCCATTTCCGTGCGGACATGGAAGCGGATCGAGCGATAGGGCAGATCGCCTAGCTGGAAGCCGAAATATTCGTCGATTGGCATGGCGTTGAAGCAGAATCCATACTGCTTCAGCATGTCGCGCGAGAATCCGGTGCCCAGCCCCAGTTCGATGCCCGGATGATCGAACATGCTCGCGAACAAGGCGGTATAGCCATCGCGAGGCAGCATCTGCGTTTCGTCGGAGGCAAAATACGTATCCACGCGGTCGGTGCGCAAAGGGATGCGCTTAACCACCGATGGCGACATGTCCTCCAGATCGAATCCCCACATTTTCTTCGTGTAGGGGCGGAAGAACAGATCTGTCAGCTCCACCCCAATGCGCGACTGCAGATGTTCAGCGGCGTTGCGGGGCTCGGCTATTTTCAGCGCCACGCGGGCCAGATGCGCCTCCACCTCCGCCGCCGTGGAGTAGCCGGTGCCGAACACCGCGTTGACCGTATCGAGATTGATCGGCATTGGCGCCAGTTTTCCGTTCGGCAGTATGGCGCGCACCTTGTGCTCATACGGGATGAAGCTGCCAAAGCGTGTCAGCCAGTCGATCACGCGCTGCAATTTGGTGTGAAACAGATGCGGTCCATACAGATGCACCCGCACGCCGTTCGTATCGGCAAAATCATAGGCGTTGCCGCCAATATGCGGACGCTTGTCGATCACGGTCACGCCGTGCCCGGCCTCCGCCAGCGTCCGCGCATACACGGCTCCGGCAAACCCGGCCCCCACCACCAATATTCTCATGGTGCCACCATCACTTCAAACCCATCAGTCGGCTCTACCCTGCACGCTAGCCTATATGTTCCGGCACAGGAAGATAAACCTGCATGTGCAAAGCCTGTCTATCTCAAATTCTTCATTTCTGGTGCCGGTACACAATCCGGGTGCGCCGGACTAATCAGCGGCACGCAAATTACCGGCCCCGTACGCTTATATATCCTTGTATTCAGCAGTGCTCTTATGTTTTACTGGGGTGTACGTGAACGCCGACAAAACCTGGAGGGATTATTGATCATCTCTCACGAGAAGAAGTTCATCTTCATCCATAATCCAAAATGCGCTGGAACCACCTTCAGGGCTGCGATCGAAACCCATCACGACCATTCCCGGCGCTTCTGGGGTGTCGATCATGAATCCTATTTCCAGCGCGACGTGGATTACGCGCATCTGCGGCTCTGGGAACTGGCCGCGCTGTTCCCGGAGCTGATGGCGCTTTTCGAGACCTATAATTCCGTGGCCTTCGTGCGCAACCCGTTCCAGCGTTTCCTCTCCGCCATCAGCGAACATTTCAAACAATACCGGCCAGAGGCGAAACTCCTGGAACTATCGGCCCCCGCACAGCTGGAAATCGTCAGATCCTTCATCTGCAACGAACTCACCTTGCCGTGCATCCAGACGGATTTCCGCTATGTGCATTTCTCGCCGCAATCCTGGTACCTTACCCTCGGGCCGACGCGGAAAGCCAAACATATATTGCCGATTCTCGCCGATGGGCGCTTTGGCCGCCACGGGCTGGAACTGCTCGGCCTGCCCGCCACGCCGCTTAAGCCACTCAACATGACGACCGCCAGCCTGTCCTCGCTCCTTAATTGTAACATCATCCGCAGCTTCGTCATGGATTTCTACCGCCAGGATTTCCTGCTCCTCCATGCCGACACGGCGCTGCGCCCCGTCATCCTGCAATCGCCGGTCCCGCTGGACATGGCGCAGATTTTTGCCACGCCTGCTGCCGTGCCACCCCCGCCGCCAACGCCCAAGCCACATCCGGTCGCGCGCACTTTCGCGGCGCTGAAGCCGCGCAAGCTCGTGCGCCGTTCAGTGATGAAGCTGCGCCGTGCGCTGGGGTTTTAGAGCCGGATGACTTCGGATGGAATCGTTTTTCGGTTCTATCTGAAGTCATCCGGCTCTAAACTTAATCCTTGGGCGCGGACAATTTCTGGTACACCCGGATATAGCCAATTCGCATCACCTGCGGCGAGGTCAGCCCAGCAATGGGCCAGCCGCCACCCAGCGCCAGATTGGCGAGGATATACATTGGTTGCCTGTATTCCGGCGGTGTCGGTGTGCGCCAATATTCGTGACGGTTCAGATAAAAGCTCGTCATCTGCGGGGTGATGAGTACGCCAAATTTATTATAGCCTGATGACAGACTCCCTGCCGGCACCTCGACCATCCGCGTGCGTAGCAATTTGTTGCTACCATTTACCCAGACATGCTCGGTGGTGTGAAAATATTTCGTGAAACTTCCATAATACTCAATTACATCGATCTCAGCGGCAGAGCTGGTCTTGTCGGTACCAATCAACCAAAAGGCCGGCCAGGTGCCGGGGCCACTGGGCAGCATCGCCTCCATCTCGAAATAGCCATATTGCTGCGAAAATCCGTGCTGCCCCGCCCCATCCTTGTCCACCGAGCAGATCAGCCCCGAAACCCATTTGCCATCAGGTTGACGCGTGGCCGTAATCGCCAGCCCCTGCGCGGTGAGCGAGAACGGCCCGCCCGGCCCCGGATCGCCGAACGCGGCATCGCCGAAATCGCCGTGCCAGGGCGTGTGGGCCTTCCACACGCCGTCCGGCCCCTGCGCGGAGATGTCAAATGTTTTGAATTCATCATCAAAACTTACCCTGTAACCGCTAAGATCAAGCGACGGCGCGGTTGCCTGACCCGCGGCGCCAAGCACGGCACTGCCACCCAGCGCCAGCCCGCCCAGAACGGAGGCCACAAGGCACGCCCTGGCCCGAAGCGCGAAAAAACCTGACACGCTACCGATCTCCGGGCAGCGCCACCATGGGCACGACCGCCACGTGCCGCAGCATAGGGCTCGTCCAACGTTCATTGATGTAGCGCCGTGCCGGCCGCTCCACCAGATGGTAGGAGAGAATTCCGGCCATGCAGGCGCCAAGCATGAAAGCTGGCCGCAACAGCCCGCCCTCCACCGCCGTCAGCGCGCCGGAGGCCCGCATCGACTGGAAAAGTTTATAGAATATCTGCTGCCAGATATAAATCGAATAAGACCAGGTGCCAAACAGAATGAGGATGCGGCTGGCCAGAACCCCCCGCAGCGGGTTGGAGGGCGCATCCAGGGCACAGACGGTAACGGCGAGGCAGGCGGTGCCTATGGTAAAACGAACTGGCTGGGGCAGCACGGTAAGAAAACTGAGCACGCCGCACAGTGCAAGCATGGTCACGGCGGCGGGCGGCAGCGTGCCACCGCCCCGGGCGCGGAAACTCAGATACACGAAGGCGGCGGCGAACACCGAGGCGGCATGAATGTCGGAACGCCAATAGACGTCAAAATATTCATGCCAACGCCGCGCGGGCACATTCAGCACGAGGTCATTAGTGGGAAAGATGTAGGTCTGCACAAGCCCTTTCACGGCCATCACCAGCGCCAGGGCGAGGATCACCAAGCGGGCCAGGGCGGCGGTGCGGGCGCGCAGCCATGCAGCCAACAACCCCAGCATCAGATAGGAACGTTCCTCGACGGAGAGCGACCAGGTATGGTCCAGCACTTGGCTCTGGCCAAAATATTCCACCCGGTAACTGCTGAGGAGCAGCAGCGCCGCGGCAACGTCCAAGGGCCGCACATGCTTATATCCCGGCGCCGTGAAGGACACCGCGCAGAACGCCACATACACGGCCAGCCCCGCCAGCACGACGAGGATGCACAGGCCGCGCCAGCCATCCAGATAGGGGAGCCGGCGTCCGCCATCATGGACAATATCACCGCGCACGCGCCACCTCCACGGGCAGAGCGCGCGTGCGTCGTCCAAAAATCCTTAGAAAACGGCTGAGGGAAATCGCGGGCCGGTCGACCAGCCGCTCAAACAGCAGAGCCGCCACCACCGTCGCCGCCAGGCCGCAGGCGCTGGCCGTGCCAATCGCGAGCGCTGGCGGTGCGTCATGCAACCGCAACAGGCACGCCATCGTCACGGTGAGCAGGATGGGGAAATGCACGAGATAGAGGCTGAAGGAATACCGCCCGAGCAGCAGCCCCAGGCGCGAGCCCAGCAGGCTCTGCGCGCCGGGTAGTGCAAGGACGGCGAAAAAAATGAGGATGGCGCCGAAATGCGAATAGAAATGGAATTCATCAACCCGCATCGGCAGTTTCTCAAACCGCGTGGCGGCGAGGAAGCCATGGATAACCCCAGCAGGAACAAGATGCGCGGACATCGCAATTCCCGTGCCCAGCGCCAGCACCGCCAGCACGCGCGCTACGCGCCCCTTCAACCGCGCGCGCCATGCCTCCGCCTGCAGCATTTTCGCCGCCCAATGGCCGATGATGAACAGCCCGAGCGGATGTGCGATCAGAACCAGCAGTAGGGCGACGCGCAGTGCCGTGCACCAACCCGCACTCAAACGGCGCTCCAGCATTACCAGCCCCAACAGCAGCAGCGAACCGTATAATTCAAGATGCAGCGTCCACAACGGCGCGTTCGGCGACTGCGACAATTCCAGTAGCCCTGCCCGTTCGCCAAAACTACCCGGCAGAATCAGCGAAAAATGCGCATGCCCCAGCAGCAGGCCGCACAACAGGATTTCCTTTGCGACCAGCCCCGCCGTCACCGGCGCCGGCCCCGTGTTGCGCAGCCAGTCATTGCCGCCCAGCCAGGCTGCGGCACCCGCGTGCGCGCCGGGGAACAGCAGGAACCACAGCGCCCCCAGTAGCACGGAGGCCGCCATCGGAACCCCAAGCCGCACCACGCGCCGGGCCAGAAGATTTCCAAAAACATCAGCGCTGGACTCAAAAGAGTAAGTCAGCACGAGCCCGCTGATGAGGAAGAAGATCGATACGGCCATATAGCCGTCTGCCAGGAAGAAGCACGGCGAATGGATGAATCTGTCCTCCCATCCGGGGTGAGGAATCGCCGGGTTTACATTGGCAATGGCAGGAGCAAAGGCGGTAAGATAGTGAAGCAGCACCACCTGCAGCGCGGCAAATCCTCTCAGCCCATCCAGATAGGATACACGTTGCATCGCCATGCGCCTCGAATTATGGGAAAGCCACTCACCTGGGCATCGTCATCACGCAGGACGCCGTACCTTCCGTCCTTCACCAGATGGTAGACACTATGCGCAAAGCCGCCAAGAAAATGCAAGAAGATTTGATACTGACACGGATTTTGTCCGGCGAAATGTTTGCAAGTCGCAATAACAGCCTGCACCAACGGCCGCCCGGCGCGCTCAGCGTCCTGGGCAATTTTCTTACCCCAACCGGCTTTCGCAGACCCGCCTCACAAATCTGAAGGGTTTTGACTGGAGCTGGCTGTACCTTTCCACCATTCTCGACGATTATTCCCGTTGAGGAGCCGGCACAGTGTCGAACACAAGGTCAAGATGCCATCTTCCGCCGAACGGAACCGCAGGTCTTCCGATGTAGCGTCGTTCTGCCCTGCCGCAATCTCCGCATCAGCGCGTCCTGCGGCAAAAAAGTGGGCCTGCACCAGCTAGTCTCACCCTTCGGATAAAACGGCTTCACCAGCCCGGCGCGGACAATCGAGTGATCACACTGGCAAATTATTGACGGCCATAAGTATCCTCAATCCGTACGATATCATCCTCACCCAAATACCCCCCAGACTGAACCTCGATCAGCAGCAGCGGAATCTTCCCCGGGTTCTCCAGCCGGTGCACGCAGCCAAGTGGCAAATACACGCTCTCATTTTCCCGCAGCAGCAACTGCTCGTCGTCCCGCGTCACAAGCGCGGTACCAGCAACGACCACCCAATGCTCAGCCCTATGGAAATGCTTCTGCAGAGACAGTTTGTTTCCAGGGTTTACGACAATGCGCTTCACCTGAAACCTGTCACCCTGGATCAACTGCTCGTAAAATCCCCATGGCCGGTAAATCCGGTTATGCGAAACCCCCTCATGTCGCTTTGCCGCCCTCAGCCGTTCAACAATTTGTTTCACATCCTGGGCATAATCCCGGTGCAGAACGAGAACCGCATCCTCCGTTGTGATAACGACCGCGTCGGTCAGGCCCATCACGGCGGTCAGCATGCCATCGCTACGTACGTAGCAATTGGCGGTGTTCTCCAACAGCACATCGCCATGCGTCACATTACCGGCGGCATCCTTGGCGCCAAGCTCCCATAACGCACTCCAGCTTCCCACGTCGGACCACCCAATATCCGTGGGCACGACTGCCGCGCGCTCGGTATGTTCGGCAACGGCGTAGTCCAGGCTGACATCTGGGCAGGCCGCGAAAGCGTCAGGGTCAAGCCGGATGAAGTCGAGATCGGCGCGGCGGGCCGCCAGGGCGGGGCGCACCGCGGCCAGAACCTTGGGGGCGTGGATTTCCATCTCCTCCAGCAGCGTCTTTGCTGTGAAGACAAACATTCCGGAATTCCACAGATACCCCCCGGCCTCGAGCATGGCCAATGCCCCAGCCCGTTCCGGCTTTTCCAGAAACCGGCTCACGCCATGCACGCCGGCAACACACTCCAGCTCCGGACCGACCTCTATGTAGCCATAGCCGGTCTCAGGCCTGTCCGCCTTAATGCCGAAGGTTACAAAATGGCCGGCAAGAGCCGCCAAATAGGCTTTGGCCAGGGCGCCGTGCAGCGCCTCGGTATCTTCAATGGCGGCATCCGCCGCCATCATCCACAATACGGTAAGCGGATCATCCTCCGCGGCCAGCAATGCCGCCGCGGCAACGGCCGGGGCGCTATTGCGGCCAACCGGCTCCAGAACAATGCGGCTCCCGGCCACACCAATATCCCGCAACTGCTCGGCGACGAGAAAACGGTGATCCTCGTTACAGACCACGATCGGTGCCGCAAATCCGTCTCCAATGGAGCGCAGTGCGGTGTCCTGGATCAGCGATCGTTCCGAAACAAGAGGCCAGAATTGTTTCGGAAAGCTGGGACGTGAAACCGGCCAGAGCCGCGAACCGGTGCCGCCGGAAAGAATGACGGGAGTCACGGCAAAAGCGGAATCCAGCTGTTGGCTGGCGGCAGAGATGAGATTGGCGAGCTGACTCATGCTGCTTGACCTCTCTATTGTGCACTGCAGTATGGCGATAACTTAAGCCGCGAGCAAGAAAAAATTCTGCAACTTAACATTATATGCCAGCGAGTTTTTCGGGGCCGTATTATGTCGGATTGATTACCGCATCGGCCTCACCCGTTCCCCTTTTGGTTAGCCAATAACCTTGTGGAAGCAGGTTGAAAATATGTCCCTTGAGTTTTTTTCTGAGACCGGCGTCTGAAAGGCCCAGCTAGGAGCAAGGTCACAAATCCGTCTCAGCGCCAGCGAGCGCCGTCCCTAGTTGATGCTTAAGGCTGCCGAAGGTTGAGGCACATATGCTCCCAATGCTCGGCAAGCAGCTGATGGCACCCGAGGACGTCGCCGGAGCCGCCGAGGCACGCCGCCGCGAGTTGGCCACGATCCAGCCGCAAGCATGCATGCACTTGGCGGTCTAGCGCCTGCGAAGGAGCCGCAAACGCCATCCATGCATGCCATCACCTTAGTTTGTGAGTTCTATAAATGAGACGCCAGGGGCAGCGCCCCTTAGCCTTCCTTTCCCAAACCACGCCCGCATCCTTGGGCCGGGGGCGCGGGGGCTATGCGTCCAGTGCATGCGAGCGATGTTGCTGGGGTGGTTTATTCCGCCTAAAGCACTCGCCACACGGTAGGGTTCGACGCCGTGATAGCATGATGAAGCTGTAGCAGCCCTGATGCCAGAACCAAGCTGGCAGGTCATGGCTGGTATTGGAGGGAACTGGACTTGCTGCCGACCGATATTAAAGATCCCGGCTATTTCCATAAAGTCGTGGATTGCCAATGGGCCTGCCCGGCACATACGCCGGTTCCCGAATATATCCGTTTGATCGCCGCGGGCCGTTATGCCGACGCATACATGGTCAACTGGAAATCCAACGTATTCCCCGGCATTCTGGGCCGCACCTGCGACCGCCCTTGCGAACCGGCGTGCCGGCGCGGCCGCGTCGAGGAAGAACCGGTGGCAATCTGCCGGCTCAAGCGCGTCGCCGCTGACTACAAAGGCGATGTTTCCGGCCGCATGCCGGCCCCCGCTTCCAGCAAAAACGGCAAGCGCATCGCGCTGGTCGGTGCCGGCCCGGCCTCGCTGACCGTGGCGCGCGACCTGGCGCCGCTGGGCTACGAGATCACCATTTTCGACGAGGGCCAGAAGGGCGGCGGCATGGTCCGCACCCAGATTCCCAAATTCCGCCTGCCCGAGGAAGTCATCGACGAGGAAGTCGGCTACATCCTCGACCTCGGCGTCGAAACCCGCTTCGGCACCCGTGTGAACAGCCTGAAGAGCCTGCTCGACGAGGGCTACGACGCCGTTTTCGTCGGCTCCGGCGCCCCGCGCGGCCGCGATCTGGACATTCCCGGCCGCCAGGAGGCAGCCGCCAACATCCACCTGGGCATTGACTGGCTTTCCTCGGTCTCCTTTGGCCACATCACCTCCATAGGCAAACGCGTTATCGTGCTCGGTGGCGGCAACACGGCCATGGACTGCTGCCGTTCGGCCCGCCGCATGGGCGGCACTGACGTCAAAGTCGTCGTCCGCAGCGGCTTCAAGGAAATGAAGGCCAGCCCGTGGGAAAAAGACGACGCGATGCATGAGGATATTCCCATCCTCAACTTCCTGGTCCCGAAGGAATTCACCCACGAGAACAACCGCCTCACCGGCGTGGTGTTCGAAACGGTGCATGCCGTTTACGACGACAAGGGCCGCCGCCAGCTGGTGAACAACGGCGAGCCGGACGTGCATATCCCGTGCGATGACGTGCTGGTTGCCGTCGGCCAGGAGAATTCCTTCCCCTGGATCGAGCGCGACATCGGCATTGCCTTCGACCGTTGGGGCATGCCGATGGTGGACGAGACCACCCACCGCTCCACTCACGAAAAAGTGTTCTTCGGTGGCGACGCCGCTTTCGGCCCCAAAAACATCATCTGGGCCGTCGCCCACGGCCACCAGGCGGCGATTTCCATAGACCGTCTCTGCCAGGGCGGCTCCATCGAGGACCGTCCGGCCCCCGGCGTGCGCATGACCAGCCAGAAAATGGGCATCCACGAGTGGAGCTACGACAACGAAATCTCCAACGACCTGCGCTACGCCGTCCCGCACGCTGAAAAAACCGCGGCCCTGGCCAACATCAAAACCGAAGTCGAGCTAGGCTTCGACCTCAGCCAGGCCCTCGCCGAATCCCAGCGCTGCCTCAACTGCGATGTGCAGACCGTCTTCGCCGACTCCGCTTGCATTGAATGCGATGCCTGCGTCGACATCTGCCCGGAAGACTGCATCACCTTCACCGCCAACGGCGATGAACCCGAGCTGCGCGGCCGGCTCAGCGCCCCGGCGATTAACCTTACCCAGGACCTTTACGTATCCGGTGAACTCAAAACCCGCCGCGTCATGGTCAAGGACGAGGATGTTTGTCTGCATTGCGGCATGTGTGCCGAGCGTTGCCCGACCGGTGCCTGGGACATGCAACGTTTTCTTCTCGATATGGCACAGGCAGGAACATCATGCTCCAAGTCGTAAAACCGGTTGACGGCCTCATCCGCGTCAACGATTTCGTCGTCAAATTCGCCAACGTCAACGGCTCCGGTTCAGCCAGCGCCAACCAGATGTTCGGCAAGGCGATCCTGCGCATGGGCGTCCCCGCGGCCACGCGCAACATTTTTCCCTCCAACATCCAGGGCCTTCCCACCTGGTACGAGATCCGCGTCTCCGAGGCCGGCTACATGGGTGCGCGCGAAGGCACCGACCTGATGGTCGCAATGAACCCGCAAACCTGGGACCAGGACCTCGCCTCCATCCTCCCCGGCGGCTATTTGTTCTACGACTCCAGCCGCGTGGTCCCGGAAAGCCGCCTGCGTACGGACATCGTCGTCATCGGCATGCCCCTGACCGAGCTGTGCAACCGCGAATACACCGACCCGCGCCAGCGCCAGCTCTTCAAGAACATCATCTATGTCGGCGCCCTCGCGGCCCTGCTGGATATCGACATTGCCGTGCTGGAAACGTTGATCGCCGAGCAGTTCAAGGCCAAGGAAAAGCTGATCTCCGCCAACATCTATGCCCTGCACATGGGCCGGGACTACGCGCGGAGCCACATGCAATACCCCATCGGCCTGCGGGTCCGCCGTTCCGATGCCGTGGGTGACCGCATTGCCATCGAGGGCAACGCCGCCGCCGGCCTCGGCGCCGTCTACGGCGGTGCCACGGTTGCAGCCTGGTATCCCATCACCCCCTCCACCTCCCTGGTCGAGGGCTTCCAGAAATACTGCGCCCGCTTCCGCGTCGATAAGGAAACCGGCGAGAATAAATTCGCCATCGTGCAGGCGGAGGACGAACTCTCCTCCATAGGCATGGTCATCGGCGCCTCCTGGAACGGTGCCCGCGCCTTCACCGCTACCTCCGGCCCCGGCATTTCGCTGATGCAGGAATTCTTCGGCCTGGCCTATTTCGCCGAAATCCCCGCCGTCATCTTTGACGTCCAGCGCGCCGGCCCCTCCACCGGCATGCCCACCCGCACCCAGCAGTGCGACGTGCTGGCCTGCGCTTACGCCTCGCACGGCGACACCAAACACGTCCTCCTCTTCCCCGAGGACCCCTACGAGTGCTTCACCTTCGGCGCCCAGGCGTTCGACCTCGCCGACCGCCTGCAAACTCCCGTCTTCGTGCTGCTCGACCTCGACATCGGCATGAACGAGCGCCTCACGCGCCCGCTCACCTGGGACGACAACAAACGCATGGATCGCGGCAAGGTCATGACCGCCGAGGAACTCGAATCCGGCAAGGACTTTGGCCGATACCTGGACGTCGACGGCGACGGTATCCCCTACCGCACCTACCCCGGCACCCACCCCACGCGCGGCTCGTTCTTCACCCGCGGCACCTCGAAAGACCGCTACGCCCGCTACACCGAATCCGGTTCGGCGTATGAGGACAACATGCAGCGCCTGCTGCGCAAGTTCGCCACCGCCGCAACCTTGGTTCCGGCCCCGGTCGTCCGCCCGGCCGCCAAAGCCACCAAACTCGGCGTCATCTATTACGGCTCCACCTCGGCTGCCATGCTGGAAGCCGCTGATTTGCTAGCCGAGGACGGCATCGAAATCGACCTGATGCGCGTCCGTGGCTTCCCCTTCAGCGACGTGGTCAACGGCTTCATCGAGGCCCACGACAAAGTCTTCGTCGTCGAGCAGAACCGTGACGCCCAACTGCGCACGCTGCTCGTCAACGAGCTGGAAATCGACCCCGCCCGCCTGCCCAAAATCCTGCACTACGACGGCTCACCGATCACCGCGCGTGGCATTGCGGAAAAGATCAAAGGTCACCTCCCGCATACAGCCAAGGTCTTCGAAAGGAGCGCGTCATGAGCTTTCTGCCCAAACCCAAGCTGCACCACCCCGGCCTGGTCCCCAACGCGCTCGGCTACACGCGGCGTGACTACGAGGGCGCGATTTCCACCCTCTGCGCCGGCTGCGGCCACGACTCCATCTCAGCCGCCATCGTGCACGCCTGTTTCCAGATGGACCTGCAGCCCCACCGCATCGCCAAGCTCTCGGGCATCGGCTGTTCCTCCAAAACGCCGACCTACTTCCTCGGCAACTCGCACGGTTTCAACTCCGTGCACGGGCGCATGCCCTCGGTCCTCACCGGCGCCAACCTCGCCAACCGCGACCTCATCTACCTAGGCGTCTCGGGTGACGGTGACTCCGCCTCCATCGGCCTCGGCCAGTTCGCCCACTCCATGCGGCGCGGCGTCAACATGGTGTATATCGTCGAAAACAACGGCGTGTACGGCCTCACCAAGGGCCAATTCTCCGCCACGGCGGACAAAGGTGCCAAGAGCAAGCGCGGTGTGGCCAATAACGACGAGGCGATCGACCTCGTCAGCATGGCCATCCAACTCGGCGCCAGCTTCGTCGGCCGCAGCTTTTCCGGCGACAAAGGCCAGCTCGTGCCGCTGATCCAGGCCGCCCTGGCGCATCCGGGTGCCGCCTTCATTGACTGCATTTCCCCCTGCGTCACCTTCAACAACCACCAGGGCTCCACCAAAAGCTTCGACTATGTGCGTGAGCACAACGAGGCGGTGAACTCCCTGGACTTCATCACCGAACGCGAGGAAATCACCGTTGACTACGCCCCAGGCGCGGTCGAAGTGGTCAAGCAGCACGACGGCTCTCTGCTGCGCCTGCGCAAGCTCGCCGGCGATTACGACGTGGGCAGCCGCGCGGAAGCCCTCGGCTTCCTGCAGCACCACCATAGCAAGGGTGAAATCGTCACCGGGCTGCTCTACCGCGACCCGGAGCCCGAAGAGATGCACGACTACCTGAAAACCACGGCAACCCCGCTGAACGCGCTTACCGATGCGCAGCTCTGCCCCGGTTCCGCGGCGCTGGAAAAGCTGAACGCCGGGCTGCGCTAAACGGGGCAGGGGCCATCGCCTAAAGTTCAATAGAGCACACCGTAACGGCCCGGGGGGTATCCTTCCGGGCCGTTGTCATGTGCGTGTGTCGCCCGTGTGCTGCCGCGCACCCCATCGGGTAGCTTCGCCGATCCCCATCCCGTCTGGAATTGAGAATAATTCTTATTATCAGAATATGTAATTTTGAGAATGATAATTAACGATACTAACATAAGGTGAGAATTGATCTAGATCAATTCATTAAATCTACTGCCGGTGTAAATATGCTGCGAAATATTCTTAGTCGCAATTTTATAGTTATTAATAATAACTCAATGTGGAGTCTTTTGTAAGGAATCAAAGGCGATAGACTAAAGAGATACCTCAGTATAGTCATAAATATGCAGTATAATTCAACAATATTACGGATTATATGGTTTCTGCATTTGAACGGATAGCGGAGAGATTGTTAGTTTCACGAAATCGTCATGGGAACGAAAGCCTACTAAATGCTCCCCGTAAGGGGCGTATTCGGAGCGTTTTTTACAATTTTTCCAGATCGTCTTTGTTAAAGAAACACACCGAAATAAATGAAATTGGGCCTTCCCAGATTGAGGAATTCTCTTTATTAAACTCAATTAAGTTCTCGCATCACGTACTGAGAAGGTTAGTCATGTCCCCTTTTTTGTCGGAAGGTTCTGGCGCGTTTCACAGCCATCGCCCTCTCGCCCTAGACGTTGGATGCCCTCAACCCCCACTGATTTGGATAGACTGGAAATGAAACCGCCAAAGCAGCGCAGAGTCTCTCTGCTTCTAAAATCACTCGTCTCCCTGCCGGCTCTGCTTCTCTCGGGCTGCACCATGGATGATCTTCGTCTTTTCCACCCCGTCGGCCTCGTAGCACGGGCTGAGACGCATTACATCGTCCTGCTGGTGATCGCGATGTCGGTCATCATCGTGCCGACCCTCGTCATGCTAATCGTCTTCCCCTTGCGCTACCATCACTCGCGCAACGCCAAGTACACGCCGGATTGGCACTTCTCGCTGGGCATCGAGCTGGCGGCCTGGGGCGTCCCCTTCGTCATCGTCGCGTACCTCGCCTATCTGACCATCCAGGGTGTCTACGCGGTAGACCCGTGGGGGCCGGGGATTCTGGTCAACGCGCCGGGCGCCTCGCAGCCGCCCATCACGGTCCAGGTCATCGCGACCGACTGGCAGTGGGTGTTCGTCTACCCTGACCAAGGCGTTGCCACGATCGACGACCTGGTGGTCCCCGCCGGGCGCATCGTGAAGCTGCAAATGACCTCGACCGGCAACATGAACGGGTTCTACATCCCGCAAGTGGCGCCGATGGTCGATGTCATGCCGGCAATGGAATCCAAGGACGCCTTCGAGCTCGATCAGCCCGCTTCCTACATCGGCTTCTCGACCGACTTCTCCGGCGCCGGTTTCTCCTGGATGCAGTTCTCCACCCGCGTCGTGCCGCAGGCTGACTTCGACGCCTGGGTAAAGAGCACGCAGGCAAGCCCGAACCAGCTCACCTACGCCGCCTTCCAGAAAATCGCGCAGCCAACCGTGAATTTCGGTGCCAAGCCCGCGTACTTCGCAGCACCTGACAAAGGGCTGTTCGGCGAGGTCATAATGGCGGCGATGCAGGGCGTGGTTTACCCCGTGCCTGATTCACTGACCAAGAAGGTGTCGGAAAATCCCGCGCAGGGCGCCCAAACCCCTGCCAGCCCGCAATAAGGAAAGGTTTCAATCGTGCAAGTTGCAGTAGACGGTCCTTGGTCGCCATTGCTCGGGCGCTTATCGCTCGCGGCGATCCCCTATGATAATCCGATCCTCGTAACCACCTTCGCCATTGTCGTCGTACTGGCGGCCGTCATCGTCGGCGCCGCCTTTTACTTCGGCAAGGTTGGCTACATCTGGCGTGAGTGGATCACCACGGTCGATCACAAAAAGATCGGCGTGATGTACATCATCCTCGGCCTGGTGATGCTGTTCCGCGGCTTCATGGACGGCGCGATGATGCGCACCCAGCAGCTCCTCGCCGACGGCCCTGCCTCGCCGGGCTACCTCGGCGCCCAGCACGGCTATCTCCCCCCCTACCACTTTGACCAGATCTACACCGCGCATGGCACGCTCATGCTGTTCTTCGCGGCAACACCGCTGGTCGCCGGTCTAGGCAACATCATCATCCCGCTGCAAATCGGCGCGCGGGACATGGCCTTCCCCTACCTCAACGCCACCAGCCTTTGGCTCACCATGGCGGGCGCCGCGCTTTGCATGATCTCGCTCTTCGTGGGTGAGTTCTCCAACGCCACCTGGGTGGGCCTCATGCCCTTCTCGGAAATGCCCTTCAACCCCGGCGTCGGCGTCGATTACTGGATGTGGGCCTTCCAGCTCTCCTCGCTGGGCACCACGTTCAACGCCATCAACATGATCGCGACGATCGTGAAGATGCGCGCCCCGGGCATGAGCTGGTTCCGCATGCCGGTGTATTGCTGGTCCTCGCTGACCACCAACATCATTGGCCTCACCATCTTCCCCGTCGTCACTGTTGCCCTCACCATGCTGGGCATCGACCGTTACTTCGGCACCCACTTCTTCACGGCGGGCTATGGCGGCAACTTCATGCTGTACATCAACCTGTTCTGGATCTGGGGTCACCCCGAGGTGTACTTCCTCATGCTGCCGGCTTTCGGCCTGTTCTCCGAAATCGTGCCGACCTTTTCCAACAAGGCGCTGTTCGGTTACGCGACCATGGTCGCCGCCTCCTTCTCCATCGGCGGCATCGGCTGGGTCGTCTGGGCTCACCATTTCTTCACCATGGGCATGGGCCCGCAACTGAACGGCTATTTCAGCGCCGCGACCATGATCGTGGGTATCCCCACGGGTGTGAAAGCGTTCAACTGGCTGTTCACCATGTATCGCGGCCGCATTACCTTCGCGACCCCGATGCTCTGGGCGATCATCGGCCTCGTGCTGCTGCTTGTCGGTGGTCTCACGGGCATGATGCTCTCCGCTTCAGTGTTTGATTACACCGTGCATGACAGCCTCTTCGTGGTCGCTCACTTCCACTGCATGGTGCTGGTCATCGGCTCCGCGCTGTTCGCCGCCGTTACCTACTGGTGGCCGAAAGTGTTCGGCTTCAAGCTGGATGAAGTTAACGGCCGCCTCTACTACTTCACCTTCGTGGTCGCCAGCCTGCTGGTATTCGTCCCGCTGTTCTACCTGGGCTTCGCCGGCGTCACCCGGCGTCTCGACTACATCTACAACCCCGACCTGAAGTCGCTGTTGTGGGTGTCGGAAGGCGGTATCGGGGTGTACTTCATCTCACTCTTCTTCTTCCTGAAGATGCTCTACATCTCGCTGCGGGACCAAATCCCCGCTGCCTCGGACTCATGGGGCACCGGCCGCACGCTGGAATGGCTCACGCATACACCTGTGCCGTTCTACAACTTCGCCGTCACGCCGCAGATCAACTCCCGCGACGAGCTGGCGTGGCGTAAAGCAAACGGTGTGGAGAACGTGCAGCCAACGCAGTACGTGCCGATCCATCTGCCCAACAGCACCGCGGTGCCGTTCCTCATCGGTGCCCTCTCGGCGGTCTTCGGCTTCGCCATTACCTGGCGCATCTGGTGGCTCTCGATTGCCTCGCTGGCGGCGATCGTCATCATCATCATCATCCGGTCCTTCGACAAAAACGAGGGCTATGTGTTGAGTGCCGAGGAAATCGCGAGACTGGAAAGCCGGCCCGATCTGGCCAGCATCATCGCCGAGCAGCCGAAACGCTCCTCGCTCGCTCATGTGGAGGCAATTTAATGGCTACTAACTACGCAAAGGCGGAGCCTTCCGCCCTCTGGAACCCAAGCGCCGACGAGCACGATCCAATCTCGGCCCGGACCTACGGGTTCTGGCTCTATCTGCTCAGCGACGCTCTGATCTTCACCAGCCTGTTCGCATCCTACGCGGTGCTGGATAATCCCAGCAACGCAGCCGGTGGTCCGCTGGCTGCCGGGGCCATCAACGTCTCGCACGGCCTGCTGCAGACGTTTATCATCCTCGCCAGCGTGCTTGCCTACAGCCTTGCCACGGTGTCGATGAAAAACGGCAACAAGGCCGGCCTGACCCTCGGCATCATCCTCGCGATGGTGCTTGGCGGTGCCTTCCTTTACATCAGCGGCGCCGACCTCTGGGCGCTCGCCGCCCAAGGTAACGGGCCAACGCGCAGCGCCTTCCTGTCGATCTTCTTCACTCTGCTGCTCACCCACGGCCTGCACATCGTCATCGGCCTCCTCTGGATGGTCATCATGCTAGTGCAGATCAGCGTCTTCGGTTTCACCAAGGACGTTGTGGGCCGCCTGCTCAACCTGCGCCTGTTCTGGCAGTTCCAGGCGACCATCTGGGTCTGCGTGTACTTTTACGTCTATCTGCTTGGAGGTGCCGTCTAATGTCTACTCATTACGATCCCTTGGAGCATCCGGAAGTCCAGCAAGGCTCGGCCGGGCGCTACCTCGCCGCCTTCGTCGCGTCGGCGGCACTCATGGGCGGGGCGTATTACGCCTCCACCCAGAAGCTCCCGCTTGTGGAGTTTGCCGCCACGGCGGCCGTGCTGTCCCTGGCGGCCCTGGTCTCGCAGCTGTTCCTGTTCTTCGGGCTTAACGCCTCGCAGGCGCAAATCTGGAAGAGCATTTCGCTGTTCCTGGCCATCCCGCTGTTCATTGTCACCATCGGGCTGACCGTCTGGGCATTCTCCTCGCTCTACGCGCGCACCATGCCCATGGACGGCATGCTCATGAGCGGCCAGCCGACCCTCCTGCAGTAACAGCCCGGTTTATCTCGACCAAAGCCAGCGCCCAACCCTCAGGCGCTGGCTTTTTTTGTCCGGCCAACGGGCCGCCGCACACCCCATCCAAAGCCAAAATCGCGGATATTCGCCCATTCTTCCCGCCGCCGGGGCAATTTCAGGGCAGGCATGTAAAAATTTTTCCCTCCCCCATCCGGCCGGAATTCCGCCCTGCAAGATTACCCAAGTACAAAACCCGCGCCGCCGGATGGAAGAGTTTTGCAATCCCCACCGCATTGTTGGGAGTAAATTTTACCCAGCTCCCCCAGCGCAGTGAGAATATCGGCACCCGCCGATTTCCAACATTCCACTATCCCGCTGGGCATTCTCCCCGCCGCTCCGCCCGCTCCCGGCCTGCCGGGTTTCAATCTTGCCGCCCATACCCTATTTCAGCCTGGCGCCGCGTGGCGCGCCCTGGCCGGTTGCGCCAGGGGTGCCAGAGGCCAAGGTTAGGGAAGCGAGTGGGTTGAGTATGTCTTCAAGTATTATTTCCGCCAATCGTCTGCGTGATGGCGTCACCGTCTGGTGGACGCAGGACGGCCAGTGGGCTGAACATCTGGCCACCGCCGCCGTGCTCGATGCCGCCGCCCTGGCACCCGCGCTGGAAGCCGCGCAGCAGCCGCAAACCGTGGTGGACATCCACGAGGTCGAAGTAACCCAAGAGCCCGGCGGCGCGCCCGTGCCCACCGCCCAGCGCGAACAAATCCGCGCCACCGGCCCTTCCGTCCGCCCGGACCTGCCCGCCGGCACCTGGGGCGCCACCGGCGCGATCCTGCCGCCGCTCCCCTCGGCCACCTCCACCTCCCCCTTCGCCGGCATCTACCGGTACGATGATTACGACCGCCAGTTCCTGCGCGACCGCGCCGCCCAGTTCGGCGAGCAGGTCGCCCGCCGCCTCTCAGGCGAGCTCAGCGAAGACGAATTCAAACCCCTGCGCCTGATGAACGGCCTCTACCTGCAACTCCACGCCTACATGCTGCGCGTCGCACTCCCCTACGGCATTGTCAGCGCCTCGCAACTGCGCCAGCTCGCCTACGTCGCCCGCCATTATGACCGTGGCTACGGCCACTTCACCACCCGCCAGAACATCCAGTTCAACTGGCTCCGGCTGGAAGACACCCCCGCCATCCTGGCCCTGCTGGCCGAAGCCGACCTGCACGCCATCCAGACCAGCGGCAACTGCATCCGCAATGTAACCACTGACGAATTCGCCGGCGCCGCAGCTGACGAAATCGTCGACCCGCGCGTCTACGCTGAAATCCTGCGCCAGTGGTCCACTGACCATCCAGAGTTCACCTACCTCCCGCGCAAGTTCAAAATCGCCATCACCGGCAGCCCGCAGGACCGCGCCGCCGTGCGCGTGCACGACATCGGCATCCTCGCCCGCCGCAACGCGCAAGGTGAGCCGGTCTTCCAGATCTTCGCCGGCGGCGGCTTAGGGCGTACCCCCGTCATCGGCGTCAAACTGCGTGACGACGTGCCGGTGAACGAGCTGCTGCGTTATGTCGAAGCCATCCTGCGCGTCTACAACGCGCTAGGCCGGCGCGACAACATGTACAAATCGCGTATCAAAATCCTGATCCGTGAAATGAAGCCGGAACACTTCATCAAAATGGTCGACGACGAGTTCGCCGGCCTGCCGCCAGATTATTGCGACCTCGCACCAGAAATCGTGCAGGCCGTCGCCGCCCGCTTCATTGCCCCCGCATTGGAAACCCTCCCGGCGGAACCAGCGCAATTCACCACGGCGCTGCAGGAAAACCGCGCCCTGCGCGCCTGGACCCGCACCAACACCCACAAGCACCGCCAGCCCGGCTACGTGTCGGCGGTCATCTCACTCAAAACCCCAGGCGGCATCCCCGGTGACGCCACCGCCGACGAAATGGACAAAATTGCAGACCTCGCCGACAGATTCTCGTTCGGCGAACTGCGCGTCACGCACGAACAAAACCTGGTCCTGCCACATGTCCGCAAAACCGACCTAAATGCGCTGTGGTCGGAACTCGTCGGCATCGGCCTCGCCTCGGGCAACATCGGTCTGGTCACGGATATCATCGCCTGCCCTGGCATGGACTATTGCGCCCTGGCAACGGCGCGCTCCATCCCCGTCGCGCAGCGCATCGCCGAGCGCTTCGCCGACCCGCAACGCCAGCAGGACATCGGCCCGCTCGACCTCAACATCTCCGGCTGCATCAACGCCTGCGGCCACCACCATGTCGGCCACATCGGCCTGCTCGGCGTCGATAAAAACGGCACGGAAGTGTATCAAATAACCCTCGGCGGCGCTTCCGACGAAAAAGCTTCCATCGGCACCATCATCGGCCCGGCCGTCCCCACGGAAAAAGTGCCGGAAACGGTTGAGATCATCGTGAATACCTACATCGCCAACCGCACGGAAGGCGAAGCATTTATCGACACCTACCGCCGGCTTGGCGCGGCGCCGTTCAAGGAGGCAGTCTATGGCAATCATTAACGCGCAGGGCCAGGAAATCCCCGAAACCTGGACCTACGGCCAAGCCGAAACCCCGCTTGCCCCACACGTCATCGTGCCCCTGGCCGCCCTGCCACCGGCGGGCGAGCCATTGCCAAGCCCGCTCGGCGTGCAACTGCCCCCCGAGACACAAGCCGAAAGCATCGCCGCGCGCCTGGGCGATTTTACCCTCATCGCCATCGAATTCCCCAAATTCCGCGACGGCCGCGGCTTCACTCTGGCCCGCACCCTGCGCGAAAAATACGGCTACACGGGCGACATCCGCGCCGTCGGCCATTTCATCCCGGACCAGTTCGTCTTCCTGCTGCGCTGCGGCTTTTCCACCCTGCTCACGCCGCCTGAACACCCGGCCGCGCAGTGGCGCCTGCCCACCGCCACCTCACCGGAAAACCCCGCCCACCCCGGCCAGCTCCTGCACCGCCTCGTCTCCCGGGGCCGCGCCGCCTAAAAACACTACTTGATCGAAGTCAAAGCCACGCTAACCTGCCCGTGCCACACTGCCTCCAGGTAGTATGGCACGGGAAGGGCAGGGTGCGGCGATGACCGGAAGTGAACTGTCGATCGGGTGTAAATACCTGCTGCCATTGGCAGGTTTGCAGGCATTAATTGAGGTTTTGGCAACACGCGGCTACCTCGTGCTCGGCCCCGCATTGCGCGATGGCGCCATCATCTACGACGAAATCACCACCCTCGCGGACCTCCCCGCCGGCTGGACCGACCAGCAGGACGCCGGCCGCTACCAACTCGCCCGCCGCGATGACAACGCCCTATTTGGCTACGCCGTCGGCCCGCAATCCTGGAAAAAATTTCTCCTGCCGCCCACCGAGACCATTTTCACGGCCCACCGCACAGCCGACGGCTTCGCTATCGCCGAACGCGCCCCGCCGCCACCAAAATTCGCCTTTCTCGGTGTCCGCGCCTGCGAACTCGCCGCCATCGCCATCCAGGACAAAGTCCTGCTAAACGGCCCCTACACCGACACCTCCTACCAATCCCGCCGTAGCAAAAACTTCCTCATCGCGGTCAACTGCGGCACTGCCGGCGGCACCTGCTTCTGCGTCTCCATGCAAACCGGCCCCGCCGCGCAATCCGGCTTCGACCTCGCCCTCACCGAACTCATCACCCCCGGCGCCCATGAATTCTTAGTGACAGCTGGCACCCGGGAAGGTGCCGAAATCCTCGCCACCCTCCCGACCCAACCCGCCACCCCAAACCACATCGCCCAGGCCGACGCCATCATCGCCCACACCGCCGCCAACATGGGCCGCACCCTGGATACCACCGGCCTCAAAGACCGCCTGCAAGCCAACCTAACCGCCCCGCAGTGGGACGACGTCGCCGCCCGCTGCCTCAGTTGCGGCAACTGCACCATGGTCTGCCCCACCTGCTTCTGCACCTCGGTCGAGGACCACTCAGACCTCTCAGGCCAAACCGCCACCCGCACCCGCCGCTGGGACTCCTGCTTCACGCTGGACTTTTCCTACATCCACGGCGGCAGCGTGCGCGCCGAACCCGCCTCGCGCTACCGCCAATGGCTCACCCACAAACTGGCCAACTGGTGGGACCAGTTCGGCACCTCCGGCTGCACCGGCTGCGGCCGCTGCGTCACCTGGTGCCCCGTGGGCATAGACATCACCGCCGAAGCCGCCGCCATAGGAAGCGAAAATGGAAACACTTGAACGCATCGTCATGGCCCACCCCTTCTTCGCGGGGCTGGAATCCGAGCTCGGCCCCCTCATCGCCGGCTGCGCGAAAAACCTCCGCTTCACCGCCGGCCAGTACCTCTTCCGCTCCGGCGAACCCGCCAACGAGTTCTACCTCATCCGCGAGGGCACCGTGGCGCTCGAAATCCAACCCCCCGGCCAACCCCCTGTGGTCTACGCCACGGAAACCACCGGCGACATCGTTGGCACCTCCTGGCTCGTCCCCCCCTACCGCTGGAATTTTGACGCCCGCGCCACCACCCCGGTCCGCGCCATCAGCCTGGATGCCACCTGCCTTCGTAACAAGTGTGAAGCCGACCACCACCTCGGCTACGAAATGCTGAAACGCTTCCTCCCCGAAATCTCCCAGCGCCTCGACGACGCCCGCCTGCAAATGCTCGACGTCTACGCAAGGCCCAAGCGGTGAGCGACCCGTTCCTCCCCACCCCCTACCGCGTCACCAGCGCCCGCCAGGAACTGTCTGACGTCACCACGCTGGAACTCACCCCCGAGCATGGCGCCATCCCCGCCTTCCAGCCCGGCCAGTTCAACATGCTCTATGCCTTCGGTGTCGGAGAAGCCGCCATCAGCATCAGCGGTGACCCCGCCGACCCCACCCGCCTCATCCACACCATCCGCAGCGTCGGCGCCGTCAGCGCCGCCCTGGCCAATACGCAACCCGGCACCACGCTCGGCCTGCGCGGCCCCTACGGCACCGCCTGGCCCTGCGCCGCGTCTGAGGGCCAGGACATAATCTTCATCGCCGGCGGCCTCGGCCTCGCCCCCTTGCGCCCCGCCATTCGCCACACCCTGGCCAACCGCGCCCGCTACGGCCGCGTCACCCTCCTCTACGGCGCCCGCGACCCCTCCGGGTTGCTCTACCGCACCGAACTCGAACACTGGCGCACCCTGCTAGATGTCGACATCCACATCACCGTCGACCACGCCGATCCCTCCTGGCACGGCAACGTCGGCGTCGTCCCCCGCCTCATCCCCCGCCTAGGGCTGGACCCGCTCAACACCACCGCCATGGTCTGCGGCCCGGAAATCATGATGCGCTATTCCGCCACCGCCCTGCACGATTCCGGCCTGCCGCTGGAGCGCATCCACGTCTCGCTTGAGCGCAACATGAAATGCGCCATCGGCCTATGCGGCCACTGCCAGTTCGGCGCCGACTTCATCTGCAAGGACGGCCCGGTCTTCCGCTACGACCTCGTCGCCCCCCGCCTCGCCATCAGGGAGTTGTAACCATGCCCTCCCACAAACCAAAACTCGCGGTCTGGAAATTCGCCTCCTGCGACGGCTGCCAACTCTCCCTGCTCGATTGCGAAGACGAGCTGCTCGCCTTCGCCGACGCCATCGACATCGCCTATTTCCCCGAAGCCTCCAGCACCATGGCGGAAGGCCCCTACGACCTCTCCCTGGTCGAAGGCTCCATCACCACCCCGCATGACGCCGAGCGCATCCACACCATCCGCAACCAATCCAAATTCCTCATCGCCATCGGCGCCTGTGCCACCACCGGCGGCATCCAGGCCCTGCGCAATTTTGCTGACGTCAAAGAATATGTCGCCGCCGTCTACGCCACGCCGGAATACATCTCCACCCTCGCCACCTCCACGCCCATCGCCGCCCACGTCAAAGTCGATTTTGAACTTGCAGGCTGTCCCTTAAACAAATCGCAACTGCTGGAAGTCGTCAGCGCCCACCTCATGGGCCGCAAACCCGTCATCCCCACCCACAGCGTCTGCATCGAATGCAAACTGCGCGGCAACAACTGCGTCATGGTCCAGGGCACCCCCTGCCTCGGCCCCGTCACCCAGGCCGGCTGCGGCGCCATCTGCCCCGCCTACCGCCGCGGCTGCTACGGCTGCTTCGGCCCCATGGAACAACCCAACACCGCCGCCCTCGCCGCCGGCTGGACCGCCCTCGGCGCCACCAACCGCGACATCCACCGCGTCTTCCGCACCTTCAACGCCGCGGCAGCGCCCTTCGCGCAGGAGAGCGACGCCCATGACGACTAGAACCATCAACGTCGACTACATCGCCCGCATCGAGGGCGAGAGCGCACTCAACCTGCAAATCAAAAACGGCCAGGTCACCTCGGCACAACTACGCATCTTCGAGGCCCCGCGCCTGTTCGAAGCCCTGCTGCGCGGCCGCGACTACACCGAAGCCCCCGACATCACAGCCCGCATCTGCGGCATCTGCCCCGTCGCCTACCAGATGAGCGCCGTGCACGCGATGGAGTCCGCCCTCGGCATCAAAGTCACAGGCCAGCTACGCGAACTTCGCCGTTTACTCTACTGCGGCGAGTGGATCGAAAGCCACGCCCTCCACATCGTCATGCTGCACGCGCCGGACTTCCTCGGCTTCCCGGACGGCATCCAGATGGCAGCCGCGCACGCAGACATGGTTACTGGAGGCCTGGCCATCAAAAAAGCCGGCAACCACCTGCTCCGCCTCCTCGGCGGCCGCGAAATCCACCCCGTCAACGTCAAAGTCGGCGGCTTCTACCGCCTCCCCACAATCCGCGAATTCGCCCCCGTGGCCGAGGAGCTAAAAACCGCCCGCGACCTCGCCGTCAAACTCCTGCACTGGGTCGCCACCTTCACCTTCCCGGATTTCCAGCGCGACTACGAATTCGTCGCCCTGCGCCACGATTCAGAATACCCCATCAACGAAGGCCGCATCGTCTCCAGCCGTGGCCTCAACATCGCGGTGGCGGATTTCGATACGCAGTTCGAGGAGCGCCACGTCTCCCACTCCACCTCGCTGCAAGCCGTCATCAAGCAACGCGGCAGCTACCTGGTCGGCCCCATGGCCCGCTACAACCTGAACTTTGACCGTCTGCCAGCAGAAATCCAAACCCTCGCGCACGCCGCGGGTCTCGGCGCCACCTGCCGCAACCCCTTCCAAAGCATCATCATCCGCGCCCTGGAACTGGTCTACGCCTGCGATGAAGCCCTGCGCATCATCGCCGCCTACGAACCGCCCGAACAAGCCGCCGTACCCCTCACACCCCACGCCGGCATCGGCCACGCCGCCACCGAGGCCCCGCGCGGCATCCTCTACCACCGCTACGAAATCGCCGCCGACGGCAGCATCCTTCACGCGAACATTGTACCGCCCACCTCGCAAAATCAGTTGTGCATCGAGGAAGATCTGTGCGACGTTGCCAACGCCTCGCTCGCCCTGCCGGACGAGGGCCTGCGCGACCTGCTGGAACAGACCATCCGTAACTACGACCCCTGCATTTCCTGCTCGTGCCACTTCTTAAAACTCTCGGTGCAACGTGAATGAACCCGCATGTTCTGGTCATTGGCTTAGGTAACCCCGACCGTGGCGACGACGCCCTGGGCCGCGAGGCCGCGCGCCGCCTCGCGGAAAACCCCCAGCCCGGCATCAAAATCATCCAGCGGGACGGCGGCGGCCTTGGCCTACTCGACGACTGGAACGGCTACAACACGGTGCTGCTGCTCGACGCCGCGGCCCCCTGCGGCCAACCCGGCCACATCCACCGCATCAACCTCTCCGAACAAAAACTCCCCCCCGGATTTTCCAGCAACTCCACCCACGGCCTGGGCATCGCCGAGGCCGTGCAAATGGCCACCGCCCTGGGCCGCCTGCCCCCCCAACTCATCATCTACGCCGTGGAGGGAAAAAGTTTCGACTTTGGCGCCCCCCTGACCCCGAAGGTAGCGGCGGCCATGCCGGAACTCCTGTCGCGGCTGCATGAGGAGCTAGCCCAGCACTCTTGACATAGATCAATGCAAAAAGCGTGAAACCCGCCCCAACTCCGCGCAATTGAGCCGTTGAACCTCGAGATCTCACTCCCGGTGCCCGGCTCCAACAACCGGGGGCAGGCGTGGCACTGTTAAATCCGACATTCTATGAACTGATGCGTGCGCAGGGCACCAGCCGGCGCTCATTTCTAAAATTCTGCAGCCTCACGGCCGCGGCCCTGGGTCTGGAGCCCGCCTACGCGGGCCAGATCGCCCACGCCATGGAAACCAAGCCCCGCCTGCCGGTGCTCTGGATGCACGGTCTGGAATGTACTTGTTGTTCAGAGTCCTTCATCCGCTCCGGCAACCCGCTCTCCAGTGACGTCATCTTAAAGATGATCTCCCTCGACTACGACGACACCCTCATGGCCTCCGCCGGCGCGGACGCCGAGGCAATCCTCGATGAAATTCCCGCCAAATACCCCGGTGAATACATCCTGGCCGTGGAAGGCAACCCGCCGCTCAACGAGGACGGCATGTATTGCATCGTCGGCGGCAAGCCCTTCGTCGAGCGCCTGCAACAGGTGGCCGCCAACGCCAAAGCCGTCATCGCCTGGGGCGCCTGCGCCTCCTGGGGCTGCGTCCAGGCCGCCCGCCCCAACCCCACCAATGCGGTCCCCATCGACAAAGTCATCACGGACAAGCCCATCATCAAAGTCCCCGGCTGCCCGCCCATCGCCGAGGTGATGACCGGCGTCATCTCCTACATCCTTACCTTCGACCGCCTCCCCGAGTTGGACAGCCGTGGCCGCCCGGCCATGTTCTACGGCCAGCGCATCCACGACAAATGCTACCGCCGCCCGCATTTTGATGCCGGCGAGTTCGTGGAGTCCTGGGACGACGACGGGGCGCGCAAAGGCTACTGCCTTTACAAAATGGGCTGCAAAGGCCCCACCACCTATAACGCCTGCTCCACCATCCGCTGGAACGGCGGCGTCTCCTTCCCCATCCAGGCCGGCCACGGCTGCATCGGCTGCTCGGAGGAAAATTTCTGGGACAACGGGCCATTCTACTCCCGTCTGGCCGCGGTCGGCGCCACTTTTGGCGTCGAAGCGACCGCCGATGAAATCGGCCTCACCGCCGCCGCCGTCGTGGGTGCCGGCATCGTTGCCCACGCCGGCGTGAGTGCGGTTGCGCACCTCACCCGCAAGCCCCCAACTGACCCACCGGCGCCGCCGGCACCACCCAAAGCTGGAGACCAGCCATGACCGGCATCGCCACCCCGAACGGCTTCAGCCTGGACAATTCCGGCCGCCGCATGGTCGTAGACCCGGTAACCCGCATCGAAGGCCACATGCGCTGCGAGGTGAATCTCGACGAGAACAACATCATCCGCAACGCGGTCTCCTCGGGCACCATGTGGCGCGGCCTGGAAATCATCCTCAAAGGCCGTGACCCGCGCGACGCCTGGGCCTTCTGCGAGCGCATCTGCGGCGTCTGCACCGGCACCCACGCGCTCACCTCCGTCCGCGCCGTGGAAAACGCCCTGGGCATCCTCATCCCCAGCAACGCCAACATCATCCGCAACCTCATGCAGTCCACGCTCTACGCGCATGACCACCTCGTGCATTTCTACCATTTGCACGCGCTGGACTGGGTAGACGTCGTCAGTGCCCTCAAAGCCGACCCCAAAGCCACCAGCGCGCTGGCGCAATCCATCTCCCCCTGGCCCAATTCCTCGCCGGGCTATTTCTCCGATGTCCGTGCCAAGCTGCAACGCTTTGTCGACTCCGGCCAGCTCGGCCCCTTCATGAACGGCTACTGGGGCAACCCCGCCTACGTGCTGCCGCCCGAGGCCAATCTCATGGCCGTCGCGCACTATCTGGAAGCGCTCGATTTCCAGCGCGAGATCGTCAAAATCCACACCGTCTTCGGCGGCAAAAACCCGCACCCCAACTGGCTCGTCGGCGGCATGGCCTGCGCCATCAACATCGACGGCCCCATGGCCGCCGGCGCCCCGGTCAACATGGTCCAGCTCAACTTGGTGTCGGACATCATCGACCGCACCATCCAGTTCATTGACCAAGTCTACCTGCCCGACCTCACCGCCATCGCCAGCTTCTACAAAACCTGGGATTTTGGCGGCGGCCTCGCCGGCAAAAACATCCTGGCCTATGGCGAGTTCCCGCTCATCGCCAACGACTATACCAACAACAGCCTCGCCATGCCGCGCGGCGCCATCATCAATGGCAACCTCAACGAGGTGCATGACGTCGACCTCACCGACCCCGATCAGGTGCAGGAATTTGTCGACCACTCCTGGTACAAGTACCCGGACGAAACCAAGGGCCTGCACCCGTGGGACGGCGTCACCGACCCCAACTTCGTGCTCGGCCCCAACACCGTCGGCACCAAAACCAACATCAAGCAGCTTGATGAAGGTGCGAAATACTCCTTCATCAAAGCCGCCCGCTGGCGCGGCCATGCCATGGAGGTCGGCCCCCTCTCGCGCTTCACCATTGGCTACGCCAAGGGAATTGCCGAATTCAAGGACCCGGTGGACAAGCTCCTCACCGATCTCAACCTCCCCATCGGCGCCCTCTTCACCACCCTTGGCCGCACCGGCGCGCGCGGCCTGGAAGCCTCCTGGGCGGCGCATAAAATGCGCGACTTCTACAACCAGCTCATCGCCAACATCGCCGCGGGCGACTCCTCAACCGCCAACACCACCAGCTGGGAACCCTCCACCTGGCCCGCGGAGGTCAAAGGCGTCGGCTTCTCCGAGGCCCCGCGCGGCGCGCTCGGCCATTGGGTCCACATCAAGGACACCAAAATCGAGTCCTACCAGGCCGTGGTCCCCACCACCTGGAACGGCTCCCCGCGCGACCCCTCCGGCTCCATCGGCGCCTTCGAGGCTGCGCTGCTCGGCACCCCGCTCGCCGACCCCAAGCAGCCGCTCGAAATCCTGCGCACCCTGCACAGCTTCGACCCCTGCCTGGCCTGCTCCACCCACGTCATCGCGCCGGACGGTGATGAACTCGTCGCCGTAAAGGTGCGTTAGCCATGAGCACGCCAGCCACTGAGATTAAGGATGTTGCCGCCCCGGTCTACGTCTATGAGCTACCGGTCCGCATCTGGCACTGGATCACCGCACCTTCCATCCTGGTGCTGGCCGTCACCGGCTTCCTCATCGCCGACCCGCTCTGGCCGCAGGTCGACGGCGAGCCCAGCCAGCACTACCTAATGGGCGACATCCGCACCATCCACTTCGCCGCCGCCTACATCCTCGCCATCGGTTTCATCGGCCGCATCTACTGGGCCATCGTCGGCAACAAATACGCCCGCGAAATCTTCATGCCGCCATTCTGGCAGCGCGAATGGCGCCAGAATTTCGTGCAGACCATCCGCTGGTATCTGTTCCTGGAACGCGATTCCGGCCGCAAGGTCGGGCATAATCCGCTGGCGCAGTCTGCCATGTTCCTCATGTTCGTTCTCGGCGTCACCTTCCAGATCATCACCGGCTTCGCCATGTACGGCGAGGGCGCCGGCTCCTGGTCGCACGCCCTGTTCACCAGCTGGGTCATCCCCCTCTTTGGCGACAGCGAGGACGTGCACACAGCGCACCACCTCGGCATGTGGTACCTGCTCATCTTCGTCATGGTCCACATCTACATCGCCCTACGTGAGGACATCATGTCCCGCCAGACCATGATCAGCACCATGATAAACGGCTGGCGTTTTTTCAAGGACAAACAGAATTGACCAAGATTCTGGTTCTGGGCGTCGGCAACATTCTCTGGGCGGATGAAGGCTTTGGCGTCCGCGCCGTCGAAGCCCTCCACGCCCGCTATACCTTCCCCACAAACGTCGCGTTAGTGGACGGCGGCACCCAGGGCCTCTCCCTCCTCCCCATGGTTGAAGACGCCGACATCCTCGTCATCCTCGACGCCGTCGATTTCGCACTCCCCCCCGGCACATTGCACCTTGCCGACGACGACGAAGTCCCCCGCCGCCTCACCGCCAAAAAAATGAGCCTGCACCAAACCAACATGCTCGACGTCCTCGGCCTCGCCCGCCTGTCCGGCAAACTCCCCGCCCGCCTGCGCCTCATCGGCGTACAGCCGCTGGACCTCGAAAACTACGGCGGCAGCCTCACCCCCCCGGTCCGCGCGCAAATCGACCCCGCCATCGCCGAAACCCTGAAATTCCTCGGCCAGAACGGCATCACCGCCACCCCCCGCCCACCGGGCGAACACGCCGAGCCACTAGGCCCCACCCCGGTCGCCCTGGCCGCCTACGAACAAGGCCGCGCCGCATGACCCCCGCCATCACCCGCCTGCTCGCCAAACCCGGCGTGGAAGCCCTCACGGCGGACACGCTGGACGCCTTCACCGCCCACGGCCCCACCGCGATCTTTTTCACCGGCAACGCCACCCGCTACCCTGAAATCGACGACCTCGCCACAATCCTCCCCGAACTCATGGCCGCGTTCCCGCAAAAATTCCGCCTCGGCGTTATCGACCCCGACACCGCCCGCCCTCTCGCCGTCAAATACCGCATCACCATCCGCCCCACTTTGGTATTTTTGCGCAATGGCGTAATCCTCGGCACACTGCCCCGCATGCGCGACTGGGCAGTCTATTTGGACGAAATTTCCAAATTGCTCGCCCCCACCGCCGCGGAGGTATCGTAATGCTGGGCTCCCCCAACCCCCCGCCAGGCATCGTCCCGGAACCCGGCCCCGAGTACCTGCCGCTCCCCCACTCCGTCGCCGTCTACACCCCGCCGCAGCTCCCAGACGACCCCGCCCTGCGTGCCGCCGGCGAAGGCTGGATCGAGCGCCTCGCCGCCCTCCTGGACTCCTGCACCCCCGGCGGCCCGCCGCAAACCATAAACCTCACCACCATCACCCCGGACGAACGCCGCTTCCTCGACGAAGTCCTGCGCTCCGGCGAGGTCAGCGCCCTGGCCTTCGGCACCCCCCTGCTGCAAGCCGAGGAAACCGTTTTCGCCGGCCTCTGGCGCATCCGCGGCGGCGAGCGCGGCCAGCCCGGCTTCACCGACTACCTGGAAGCCGCGGACATCCCCACCATCCTGCGCACCCGCGCGGCCACCGGGCCATTACCGTTGCCGGACCCAGAATCCATCCCCGAGACCGTCACCAACGCCCCGCACGTCCTCGCCGAACTCATCGCCCGCAGCGCCGTCTACACCGCCACCGGCAAAACCCATCAACTGAACCTAGACCTCGTGCCGATGAGCGACACCGAACTCACCTGGCTGGTAAACATGCTGGGGGAGGGGCCAGTGGTCATCATCTCCGCCGGCTACGGCGCCTGCCGCATTCGCAGCACCAAGCTCGCCGGCACCTGGTGGGTGCAATACTCCAACGCGTCGGACGCCCTCATCCTCAACTCCCTGGAAATCACCCCCATCCCCGCCGTCGCCTGCGCCGCCCCGGAGGACATCGCGGACTCCGCCAAGCGCCTGCGGGAGCTGCGCGGCCTCTACCAATGAACCCGCAAACCGCCCGCTTCGAGTGCCGCATCTGCTGGTACGTCTACGACCCCGCGCAAGGCGACCCCGTCGCGCAGATCGAACCCGGCACACCGTTCGATGAACTGCCCGAGAACTGGTGCTGCCCCAACTGTGAAGCCCCGCGCGTGCAATTCCTCCTCATCGACACGGACCAGACCGATGCGTAGGCAAAACCATGCATGAAATGGCCCTGTGCGAAGGCCTGCTGCAATCCCTGGAAGACCAGGCGCAGTCCCAAGGTTTCGCAAAAGTCCACGCCGTCTGGCTGGAAATCGGCGCGCTGGCCACCGTCGAGCCCGACGCGCTGCGTTTCAATTTTGACATCGTCATGCACGGTACCCTGGCCGATAGCGCCACGCTGGAAATCGCCGAAGTCGACGGCCACGCCTGGTGCATGCAATGCAGCACAAACGTGCCGGTAAAACGCCATGGCGAAGGCTGCCCGCAATGTGGTAGCTATCAACTGCAAATCCTGGACGGCCAGCAAATCCGGATCAAACAATTAGAGGTGGCATAATGTGCGGCATATGCGGTTGCGGCGACACCCAGACGCTCGAAGACAAGGCCCATCCTCACGATCACGCCCACGCGCATGACCACGATCACGCGCACCACGATCACGCGCACCACGATCACGACCATGATCACCCGCACGACCACGATCATCACCACCACGACGAACCCCAGCACGCCCACGCCCCCGGCCTCACCAAAACCCGCATGGTGCAGATCGAGCAGGACATCATGGCGAAAAACCAATCCTACGCCAACGCCAACCGCGCCGCCTTCGCCGCCCGCGGCCTCTTCGTCGTCAACCTCGTCTCCAGCCCAGGCTCCGGCAAAACCTCCCTCCTGGTCAAAACCGCCGAGGCCCTAAAAGGCGAGCTCCCCCTCGCGGTCATAGAGGGCGACCAGCAAACCGGCCTGGACGCCGCCCGCATCGCCGCCACTGGCGTAGCTGCCTGGCAGATCAACACCGGCAAAGGCTGCCACCTCGACGCCCACGCAGTCGGCCACGCCCTGGAGCACCTGCCCCCCCTGCAAAACGGCATCCTGTTCATCGAAAACGTCGGCAACCTCGTCTGCCCCGCCGGATTTGACCTCGGCGAAGCCCACAAAGTCGTCATCCTTTCAACGACTGAGGGCGAGGACAAACCCCTCAAATACCCAGACATGTTCCACGCCTCGGACCTGATGATCCTCAACAAATCCGACCTGCTCCCCTACGTCGATTTCGACGTGGAAAAAGCCGCCACCTACGCCCGCCAGATCCACCCCCGCATCAAAACCCTAACCCTCTCCGCCCGCACCGGCGAAGGCCTAGACTCCTGGCTAACCTGGCTCCGCACCGGCGCCACCCACGCCCGCGCCGTCCCCTAAAACGATCATCCCGCAAATTGTGTCCCCCGCGTCCACGGCAATGGCGGGGGTGCTCCACGTGGAGCACTTGTGAAGTTTTTCTTATAACGCATTGTTAATAAAAAATTATTTTTTACTTGCACCCCAATTTGTGTGGGTTTGGGTCGGAAAAGGAATGATGGGGCACGAAAAGATGAATAGCCGCTGAGCTTAATTTAGGCCTTACGACAAACTTACGGCGGCAAACGGACTAATACCAGCAGCCCTAAAGATTGACGCATGCCCAGTCTCTGGTTCCGATTGAGGTAATTCGAGCCGCGTCATTGGCGATGAAATTCCAGGCTTCTTTGCTGGCGTCGCGCATCGCCTCGT
>Ga0182014_10000625_pt1 | contig 47558 bp, 60 predicted proteins | sample 612S2DmetaG_FD_120489 | JGI IMG/M metagenome (GOLD analysis project Ga0182014, IMG submission 120489) | Permafrost microbial communities from Stordalen Mire, Sweden - 612S2D metaG | ecosystem: Environmental > Terrestrial > Soil > Wetlands > Permafrost | place: Sweden: Stordalen | collected... | reverse complement strand
ACTTGGCCGGCTTGCGCAGGAGCGGGATTTGACGATGCGAGCCCTGGTGATTGAGCTTGGCGAGCGCGGCATCGTCATCATGGACAATCTCGGCAGTCATAAAAGCCCGGCAGTCCGCAAAGCTCTACGCGAGGTCGGCGCCAAGCGCCTGTTTCTGCTGCCCTACAGCCCAGACCTGAACCCCATCGAACAAGTCTCCGCCAAACTCAAAACCCTGCTCCGCAAGGCCGTCGAGCGCACCGTCGAGGCAACCTGGAAACGCATCGGAACATTGCTCAATGAGTTCAAGTCAGACGAGTGCGCAAGCTACCTCAGAAACTCAGGGTATGCCTCAAATTAGGTGAAAGAGACTCTAGGGGGCGCCCTCTTTCATAACCCTTTACTTATGCGTTCGAAGGGCGCGGCCCTTCGCGGGGATACAAGGGGCGGCGCCCCCTGGCCTTACTTACCCCCAAATGCCCAACATCCACGGGCTTATGCCTGCTCGCGCAGGGTGGCGGACGATGGCGTAGAACGGGACGATTTTTGTTAGCGGTTCTGCCAGGGCGGTGGTCATGCGGGGTTGTCGTTGAGAAAGTGGCGCAGTAGCGCGGTGTAGGCGGCGCGTTCGCGCGCGAGGGTGTGGCTGGCGGCCATTTGCAGTCCGGCCTCGGTGATTCTGGCTTGTTGGGCTGGGTTGCGGGCGAGGGCCAGCGCGGCGGCGGCCAGGGCTTCGGCGGTGTATTCCGGCATCAGGCAGGTTTGGTTGGGCAGGCAGAAGCCGCGGTTGCCGATGCAGTCGGGGACGACGACGGCGCGGCCGAGGGCCATGGCTTCCAGCGGCGGCAGGAAGAAGCCTTCGGCGGGGAGGGGCAGCAGGATGCAGATGCTGGCGGCGCCCAGGCGGGCGAGGAATTCTTCGCGCGGGAGCATGGTTGTTAACAGGTCAAATTCGACCTGGTTCTGTAGTTGGCCCTGTAGCCTGGTGGCGATTCCGGTGGCCATTTCTGGGTTTTTGAAGCCGCTGATGAGGATGCGCGGCGGGTCCGAGAGGGGCCGCAAGGCGGGCGGCGGGCCGATGCCGACGCCGTTGGGGATGGCGTGGACCGGGCCGTTGGCGTGCGGGGCGATGGCATCGGCGACTTGCTGGCTGACGCAGATGCGTAGGGCGGGGCGGGAGAGGCAGGCGAACAGCTTCGTGCCGGGTTCGGCGTGGCGCAGTCCCTGGATGAGGTTGACCACGGGCGAGCTGCCGGGGGCGATGCCGGCGGCGTCCAGCAGGTACCAGTCCATGCCGGCGAGGAAATAGGCCGGGAAGGGGCGGAGTGCTTGGATTTGCGGGATGCCGCAGTGGTTGAACGGGTTGCCGGGGAGCTCGGCGGAGCCGGGGGTTTGGTACAGGACCGGGGCGGCGAGGCCGCTGGCGGCGGTGTGTTGCAGGTAGTCGTAGTATTTAAGGTGCCCGCCGGAGAAGCCGGTGAAGTCGCGGGTGAAGAGCATCTCCATATGTATAGACGGTGCGCGGATTACAGCGCGGCGCTGTGGGCGCGGGCGGCGCCAGCGGCGCCCATGCGCGCCCATGCGGCGGCGAGGGAGCCGTTGAGATCGATGGCGCGGCAGGCGTCCTCAATGACTGTGGTTTTGAAGCCGAAGGTGCGGGCGTCCTCGGCGGACCAGGCGACGCAATAGTCGGTGGCGAGGCCGCAGAGGTAGAGTGCGGTGATGCCGCGTGAGGTGAGGTAGCCGTCGAGGCCGGTTTTGGTGGTGCGGTCGGCTTCCAGGAAGGCGGAGTAGCTGTCCACCTGCCGGTGCAGGCCCTTGCGGAGAATGAGGCTTGCGTGCGGGATGGTAAGGTTGGGGTGCAGGGCGGCGCCGTGGGATGCCATGACGCAATGGGTGGGCCAGAGTACCTGCTCGCCGTAGGGAAGCGATGTGGTCTCGAACGGCTGGCGGCCGGGGTGGTTGGCGGCGAAGGAGATGTGGTTGGCCGGGTGCCAGTCCTGCGTGATGACCACGGTGGCGAATTTGGCCGCGAGGCGGTTGATGAGGGGGACGATGGCGTCGCCATCCGGTACCGCGAGGGCGCCGCCGGTGCAAAAATCGTTCTGGACGTCTATAACCAGGAGGGCGGCATTGTTTTGCATGGCAGGGATATAAGCAATTTGCCGCAGGACATATAGACAGGGTGGCGGAAAATACTGTAAGGCTCCGCCCCTCAAGGAACGTGGGAGGTTTGGCGATGGTTCGTCAGGCCGGATGTACCACGGTCCATTGGCGCGTGCCAAAGGATTAAGGAGCCAGAAATGGCAAAGAAGATTGTCGGCTATATCAAGCTGCAGATCCCTGCAGGCAAGGCTAACCCGTCCCCACCAGTGGGCCCGGCGCTTGGCCAGCGTGGTTTGAACATCATGCAGTTCGTGAAAGAATTCAACGCGGCGACGCAGGGGCTTGAGCCCGGTATGCCTGTTCCGGTGGTTATTACCGCTTTCGGCGACCGTACGTTCAACTTCATCATGAAGACCCCGCCGAACACCTACTTCCTGAAGAAGGCAGCGGGCATCACCAAGGGCACGACCACGCCGGGTAAGGGCGCTGCTGTCGGTAAGGTGACGATGTCGCAGCTGCGCGAAATCGCGGAAAAGAAAATGATCCACATGAACGCCAACGATGTTGATGGCGCGGTGCGGATGTTGATTGGCTCGGCGCGCTCCATGGGCGTGACCGTGGTGGAGGGCTGAACCAATGGCACATAACAAACGCCTCACGGCGGCTCTCGCCCTTGTTGACCGCAACAAGAACTATGCCCTGACCGAGGCCGTGGCCCTGGCCAAGGCGAATGCCAAGGCGAAGTTCGATGAGACCATCGAAATTTCCCTGAACCTGGGCATTGATCCGCGTCACGCCGACCAGATGGTCCGTGGTCTGATCTCGCTCCCCAACGGCACCGGCAAGGTGCTGCGCGTGGGCGTGTTCGCCCGTGGCGCCAAGGCTGATGAAGCTCTGGCCGCTGGCGCCGATGTGGTTGGCGCTGAAGATCTGGCGGAAAAGGTGCAGGCCGGCGAAATCGCTTTCGACCGTTGCATCGCGACCCCGGACATGATGGCGCTGGTTGGCCGTTTGGGCAAAATTTTAGGCCCGCGCGGTCTGATGCCGAACCCGAAGCTGGGTACTGTGACCATGGACGTTAAGGGCGCCGTTACGGCGGCCAAGTCGGGTCAGGTTGAGTTCCGCGCCGAGAAGGCTGGTATCATCCATGCTGGTATCGGCAAGGCGAGCTTCGACGATGCGAGCCTGGTTGAGAACGCGAAGGCGCTGATTGACGCGGTGCAGAAAGCCAAGCCGACCGGTGCCAAGGGTACTTATCTGCAGAAGGTTGCGATGAGCTCGACGATGGGGCCGGGCATCCGCGTGGATGTGGCGAGCGTTACGGCTTAATCTGATGCGCGTGGGGCTGTTTGGGCGGCCACGCGCAAAGGAATGACGAAATTCATGGCGGCTTAGGCTGCCATGGGCAGGCGGGGGCAACCCCGCCGATACCTGTCCGAGACCGCCTGTACCGTGAGGTTTGATGGGAGTGATCCCGCAAGTGGTAGACGAGGTGCCAGAGACTTTGCGTAAAGCAGAGGTTTTGGTGGTTCTGATGAATAGGACAGGCGATTGGTGTCAGGGGATGGTCCTTTGGCACCTTGGGTAACCTGGTGGCGCATCAGTGGTGCGTTACCGCAAGTTGGAGACGGATGTGGATCGCATAGAGAAGCGTGAATTCGTCGCTGAGTTGTCTGCGGTGTTTGCCGAGACCTCGATGGTTGTTGTGACGCGTAATGCGGGCATGACGGTTGCCGATGTCACGGATCTGCGCCGTAAGATGCGGGCGGCGGGAGCGAGCTTCAAGGTTGCGAAGAATCGTCTGGCTTTGCTTGCTCTTGATGGAACCCGGTTTGACGGCCTGGCGCCCCTGCTTAAGGGGCCTACCGCGATTTCCTGGTCGAAAGACCCGGTAGCCGTGGCGAAAGCCGCTGTCGACTTCGCCAAGACCAATGACAAGTTTGTTCTGGTTGGTGGTGCGCTTGGCACCCAGTTGCTTGATGTAGCTGGTGTTAAGGCGCTTGCCGAACTGCCGTCGCTGGATGCGCTGCGTGCCAAGCTGCTGGGGCTGCTCAATGCTCCCGCAACCAGGATCGCAGGCGTGCTTCAGGCGCCGGCCGGACAGCTTGCACGGGTTTTTGCGGCGTATGCCGATGCCAACAAGAGCGAGGCGGCCTGAAGGCACTTCGAAATCTTGTCGTAATTCGTGGGGTCGCGTGGTGCGGCCTTGCAGTGAACCTATCAAAGCCTACTTAACGAAAGACATTTATTATGACCGACCTTAGCAAACTCGTTGACGAACTGTCGGCGCTGACCGTTCTGGAAGCCGCTGAACTTTCCAAGCTGCTCGAAGAGAAGTGGGGCGTTTCCGCTGCCGCTCCTGTGGCTGTGGCTGCTGCTGGCCCGGCCGGCGCTGCCGCTGCTCCCGTCGAGGAACAGACCGAGTTCACCGTGATCCTGGCCGCCGCTGGCGACAAGAAGATCAACGTCATCAAGGAAATTCGCACCATCACGGGTCTCGGCCTGAAGGAAGCGAAGGATCTGGTTGAGGGCGCCCCGAAGACCGTCAAGGAAAACGCGACGAAGGACGAGGCTGCCGCGATTAAGAAGACACTGGAAGAGAATGGCGCGACTGTCGAAGTCAAGTAATTCCCTATTCACCGCCGTGGCCACTGGCCACGGCGGCCATATGCCTAAAGGGCAGGCGATTACCGTACGGTGATCGCCTGCCGCCTGTTTTTGTAAGACTGAGCTAAAATTTAAAAGCGAGGGTGAGTACGATGAACGCGATTACTGGTGGTCTGGGTAAAGGGTCTTTCACCGGCCGGAAGCGCATTCGTAAGAGCTTTGGGCGAATCCCTGAAGTGGCACCCATGCCAAACCTGATTGATGTGCAGCGCGCGAGCTATGACAGCTTCCTGCAAATGCATGTGAAGGCGGATGCGCGGACGCATTCGGGTATTCAGGAAGTGTTCAAATCGGTGTTCCCGATTGACGATTTTGCTGGCCGCGGCCGCCTGGAGTTCGTGCATTACGAGCTGGAAGAGCCGAAATACGACGTTGAGGAGTGCATTCAGCGCGGCATGACCTATGCCGCCCCGCTGAAGGTGATTCTCCGTTTGATCGTGTGGGATCTGGACGAGGATACCGGTGCCAAGTCGATCCGAGATATTAAAGAGCAGCCCGTTTACATGGGCGACATGCCGCTGATGACCGATAACGGCACCTTCGTGGTCAACGGCACCGAGCGCGTGATTGTGTCGCAGATGCACCGCAGCCCTGGCGTGTTCTTTGACCATGACCGCGGCAAGACGCATTCCTCGGGCAAATATCTGTTCACCGCGCGGGTGATCCCGTATCGCGGCTCCTGGCTCGATTTCGAGTTCGACGCCAAGGATATCGTATACGTGCGCATCGACCGTAAGCGGAAGCTCCCCATTACGACGCTGCTGTATGCGCTCCCCAGTGTCGCCACCGAGGCGCTGCGCGCGGCGCGTGCGGCCAAGGGCGAGACGCTGGAGATCAGCGAAATCAAAGGCATGGACGCCGAGGAAATTCTCGGCGCGTTTTACGGCCAGGTGCTGTTCACCTGCACCAAGGGCCAGTGGGCCCGCCCGTTCGAGGCGGAAGCCTTCCGTAACCAGAAGCTCATTGAAGACCTGGTGGATGCCGATACCGGCGAAGTGGTGGCCAAGAACGACGAGAAGCTGACCGCGCGCGTGGTCAAGAAGATCGCCGAGAAGACCAGCCGCGTGCTGGTGGCGCGCAACGACCTGCTTGGCCGGTTTATTGCGGTTGACATGTACGACCCGGAGACCGGCGAGATTTTTGCCGAGGCCGGTGAGGAGCTGATCGAGGCGAAGCTGCTGCTGCTGGAAGAAAAGGGCATCGACGAGCTGCCGACCCTGGCGGTTGACCAGGGCAATGGCCCGTGGATTCGCAACACCCTGGCCGTGGACAAGAACAGCAACCGTGAAGACGCGCTGATCGACATCTACCGCGTGATGCGCCCCGGCGAGCCGCCGACCTCCGAGACGGCCGAGGCGCTGTTCCGCGGCTTGTTCTTCGACACCGACCGCTACGACCTGTCTGCCGTGGGCCGCGTGAAGATGAACATGCGCCTTGGCCTGGAAGCCGAGGACACCGTGCGCACGCTGCGCAAGGAAGACATTCTGCGCACCGTGAAGATCATGTGCGAGCTGAAGGATGGCCGTGGCGCCATCGACGACATCGACAACCTCGGCAACCGCCGGGTGCGTTCGGTCGGTGAGCTGATGGAGAACCAGTACCGCGTGGGTCTGCTCCGCATGGAGCGGGCGATCCGTGAGCGCATGGGTTCGGTCGATATCGACAGCGTGATGCCGCATGATTTGATCAACGCGAAGCCGGCTGCTGCTGCCGTGCGTGAGTTCTTTGGCTCCTCGCAGCTGTCGCAGTTCATGGATCAGACCAACCCGCTTTCGGAAGTGACGCATAAGCGCCGCCTTTCCGCGCTCGGGCCAGGCGGTCTGACGCGTGAGCGCGCCGGGTTCGAGGTGCGTGACGTGCATCCGACGCATTACGGGCGGATTTGTCCGATTGAGACGCCGGAAGGACCGAACATTGGTCTGATCAACTCGCTCGCCACCTATGCCAAGGTGAACAAGTACGGCTTCATCGAGACCCCGTATCAGTTGGTGGTCGATGGTGTGGTGCAGCCTTCGTGGAAGTACCTCTCCGCGATGGAAGAAGAGCGCCTGACGGTGGCGCAGGCCGACGCGAAGAAGGATGCAACCGGGCGGTTCACCGCCGACCTCGTGTCCGTGCGCCGCAACGGCGACTTCCTTTTGGTCAAGCCGGAAGAAGTGACCGCGATCGACGTGTCGCCCAAGCAGCTGGTTTCGGTTGCCGCGGCGCTGATCCCGTTCCTGGAAAACGATGACGCCAACCGCGCGCTGATGGGCTCAAACATGCAGCGCCAGGCGGTGCCGCTGATCCAGTCCGATGCGCCGCTGGTGGGTACCGGCATGGAAGCCGCCGTGGCGCGCGACTCCGGTGCGACCATTGTCGCCAAGCGCGCCGGCATTATCGACCAGATCGACGGCGCGCGCATCGTGGTGCGGGCGACGGCCGAGGATGGCTCGACCAAGGGCGTGGATATTTACCGCCTGCGTAAGTACATGCGCTCCAACCAGAGCACCTGCATCAACCAGCGTCCGCTGGTGAAGGTGGGTGACCGCGTGGCCGAGGGTGATATCATCGCCGACGGCCCGTCGACCGAGCTGGGTGAGTTGGCGCTGGGGCGCAACGCGCTGTGCGCGTTTATGCCGTGGAACGGTTACAACTTCGAAGACTCCATCCTGATTTCCGAGCGGATTGCCCGGGATGACGTGTTCACCTCGATCCATATCGAGGAGTTCGAGGTCATGGCGCGTGACACCAAGCTCGGCCAGGAGGAAATCACCCGTGATATTCCCAACGTCGGTGAGGAAGCCCTGCGCAACCTCGACGAAGCCGGCATTGTGTATATCGGCGCCGAGGTGAACCCGGGCGACATTCTGGTGGGTAAGGTGACGCCGAAGGGCGAGAGCCCGATGACGCCGGAAGAGAAGCTGCTGCGCGCCATCTTTGGCGAAAAGGCTTCTGACGTCCGTGATACGTCGCTGAAGCTGCCGCCGGGCGTGGCTGGTACCATTGTTGACGTGCGGGTGTTTAACCGCCGCGGCGTCGATAAGGACGAACGCGCGCTGGCAATTGAGCGTGCGGAAATTGAACGTCTGGCGAAAGACCGTGATGACGAGCGGGCGATTCAGGAGCGTTCGTTCCTTAATCGTTTGCGCGAGACGCTGCTTGGCCAGGTTGCCGGGTCCGGTTTCAAGGGCATCAAGGCGGGTACGGAAATTACCTCCGAGGTGTTGGCCGAGCATCCGCGTGGCGCCTGGCGCAATGTGGTGGTGCAGGACGATGCCGTGATGGCTTCGATCGAAATCCTCAAGCGCGAGTTCGACTCGGCGGTGAAACGCCTGCAGGACCGCTTTGAGAGCAAGGTCGAGAAACTGCAGCGCGGCGATGAGCTGCTGCCCGGCGTGATGAAGATGGTCAAAGTGTTCGTCGCGGTGAAGCGCAAGCTGCAGCCGGGCGACAAGATGGCCGGACGCCATGGCAACAAGGGTGTGGTCTCGCGGGTTGTGCCCGTGGAGGACATGCCGTTCCTGCCCGATGGTACGCCGGTTGACCTCGTGCTGAACCCGCTGGGCGTGCCGTCGCGTATGAACGTGGGGCAGATCCTCGAAGTGCATCTGGGCTGGGCTTGCGCGAACCTGGGCAAGCAGGTTGGCGTCGCGGTGGAAGAATACCGCCGCACCGGCGAGGCCAAGCTGGAGCTGCTGGACCTGCTGAAGGACATCTACGGCGAGACGATCTACAACGAGCAGATCGCCGGGATGGACGACGCGGAAGTGGTCGAGCTGTGCGGTAACCTGAAGAAGGGCATCCCGATCGCAACGCCGGTGTTCGACGGTGCGCGTATCCCCGACATCGAGGACATGCTGGCGAAGGCCGGCATGGATATCTCGGGGCAGACAGTGCTGGTCGATGGCCGCACCGGCGAGCCGTTCGAGCGCAAGGTGACCGTGGGTTACATGTACATGCTCAAGCTGCATCACCTTGTCGACGACAAGATCCATGCACGCTCGATCGGGCCGTACTCGCTCGTTACCCAGCAGCCGCTGGGCGGCAAGGCGCAGTTCGGTGGACAGCGGTTTGGTGAAATGGAAGTGTGGGCGCTTGAGGCTTACGGCGCCGCTTACACCTTGCAGGAAATGCTGACGGTGAAATCCGACGACGTTTCTGGCCGTACCAAGGTCTACGAGGCGATTGTGCGTGAGCAGGACAATTTTGAGGCCGGGATACCCGAGAGCTTCAACGTGCTGCTGAAAGAGCTGAAATCGCTCGGGCTTAACGTCGAACTGGAACAGACCGCTTCCTAATCTATAGCCGGGTGCGGGGGAGACCTCGCATCCGGCGGTTCAAGGGTGATGAACGATGAATGATTTAATGAAGATTCTTGGCCAGACGGGTCAGGCCGCGACTTTCGATCAGATCAAGATCCAGATCGCTTCGCCGGAGCAGATCCGCAGCTGGTCTTATGGCGAGATCAAGAAGCCCGAGACGATCAACTACCGGACCTTCAAGCCGGAGCGAGACGGCTTGTTCTGCGCCCGGATTTTTGGGCCGATCAAGGATTACGAGTGCCTGTGCGGCAAGTACAAGCGGATGAAGTTCCGCGGCATCATCTGCGAGAAGTGTGGCGTTGAAGTCACGCTGGCGAAGGTGCGCCGCGAGCGCATGGGCCATATCGAGCTGGCCTCGCCGGTTGCGCATATCTGGTTCTTGAAGTCGCTGCCGAGCCGCATCGCGACGATGCTGGATATGACCCTCAAAGACGTTGAGAAGGTGTTGTATTTCGAGTCGTACATTGTGCTGGAGCCGGGCACGACGGACCTCAAGCTGCATCAGTTGATCTCCGAAGACGAGATGTACAACAAGCAGGACGAGTTCGGCGAGGACGGTTTCCGCGCCAGCATCGGCGCTGAGGCGATCAAGCATATCCTGCTGGGCATTGATCTGGCCGAGGACAAGGCGCGGATGCGCGCCGAGCTGAAAGAGACCAATTCCGAGACCAAGCGCAAGAAGCTGGTCAAGCGTTTGAAGCTGGTTGAGAACTTCCTCGACTCCGGCACCCACCCCGAGTGGATGGTGCTGGACGTGGTGCCGGTGATCCCGCCCGAGCTGCGCCCGCTGGTGCCGCTGGACGGCGGGCGTTTTGCCACCTCCGATTTGAACGATCTGTACCGCCGCGTGATTAACCGGAACAACCGCCTCAAGCGGCTGATGGAATTGCGCGCGCCGGATATCATCGTGCGCAACGAGAAGCGCATGTTGCAGGAATCGGTGGACGCGTTGTTCGACAACGGCCGCCGTGGCCGTGCCATTACGGGCACCAACAAGCGCCCGCTGAAGTCGCTCTCCGACATGCTCAAGGGCAAACAGGGCCGTTTCCGGCAGAATCTGCTCGGCAAGCGCGTCGATTACTCCGGCCGTTCGGTTATCGTCGTGGGTCCGGAGCTGAAGCTCCACCAGTGCGGCCTGCCGAAGAAGATGGCGCTGGAGCTGTTCAAGCCGTTCATCTACGCCAAGCTGGAGAAATACGGTCTGGCCACCACCATTAAAGCTGCCAAGCGCATGGTGGAAAAGGAGCGTCCCGAGGTTTGGGATATCCTTGAAGAGGTTATCCGCGAGCATCCGGTGATGCTGAACCGCGCGCCGACGCTGCATAGACTCGGCATCCAGGCGTTCGAGCCGGTGTTGATTGAAGGCAAGGCGATCCAGCTGCACCCGCTGGTCTGTACCGCCTTCAACGCGGATTTCGACGGCGATCAGATGGCGGTCCACGTGCCGCTCTCCATCGAGGCGCAGCTGGAAGCGCGCGTGTTGATGATGTCGACCAACAACATCCTCAGCCCCGCCAACGGCAAGCCGATTATCGTGCCGAGCCAGGATATCGTGCTCGGGCTGTATTATCTCTCCCTGGAGACGGCCGAGTACGCCGCGACCAAGGACGAGGATACCCGTGCGTTCGGCACCGTTGGCGAGATCGAGTTCGCGATGTCCGCCGGTGCGCTGAAGCTGCATGACAAAATCCGCGCGCGGATTGAGACCATCGACCATGCTGGGGTGAAGGCGAAGAAGATCGTCGTTACCACGCCGGGCCGGATGTTGATCGGCCAGTTGCTGCCGTTGAGCGCGGATGTGCCGTATGCGGTGGTCAACAAGATGCTGACCAAGAAGAACGTCTCCGACGTGATTGACCTCGTGTACCGCCATTGCGGGCAGAAAGAGGCGGTGATCTTCTGTGACCGCATGATGGGGCTTGGCTTCAAGCACGCGGCGCGGGCCGGTATTTCGTTCGGCAAGGACGATATGCGGATCCCCGACTCCAAGGCCGGGCTGGTTGCGGCCACCCAGGCGGAAGTGCGCGAGTTCGAGCAGCAGTATCAGGATGGTCTGATCACCGCCGGCGAGCGTTATAATAAGGTGGTTGATGCCTGGTCGCGTTGTAAGGACCTGGTTGCCACGGCGATGATGAAAGAGATTTCCAAGCAGGAAATCGGCAAGCCGACCAACTCGGTGTGGATGATGAGCCACTCCGGTGCGCGTGGGTCGCCGGCACAGATGTCACAGCTGGCGGGTATGCGCGGGTTGATGGCCAAGCCTTCGGGCGAGATCATCGAGCAGCCGATTATCGCCAACTTTAAAGAGGGCCTCTCGGTTCTCGATTACTTCAACTCGACCCATGGCGCCCGTAAGGGACTCGCGGATACGGCGTTGAAGACGGCGAACTCGGGCTACCTGACGCGGCGTCTGGTCGACGTGGCGCAGGATTGCATTATCATCGAGGAAGATTGCGGCACCGAGCGCGGCTTGACCGTGAGCGCGGTGATGGATGGCGGTGAAGTCGTCTCCAGCCTGGCCGAGCGTGTGCTGGGACGGACCACGGCGGCGCCTGTGTTCGACCCGCTGGGCGGTGCCGAGATCGTCGCGGCGAACGTGCTCATCGAAGAGCCGGAAGCCGAGAAGATCGAGAAGTCGGGCGTGGAGTCGGTGAAGATCCGCTCCGTGCTGACCTGCGATACCAAGATCGGCGTTTGCGGCCATTGCTATGGGCGTGATCTGGCGCGCGGGACTCCGGTGAATGCCGGCGAGGCCGTGGGCGTGATCGCGGCGCAGTCGATCGGCGAGCCGGGCACGCAGCTGACCATGCGTACCTTCCATATTGGTGGCGCGGCCCAGCGTGGCGCCGAGCAGTCCAACGTGGAAGCCAGCCATGACGGCACCATTGCGATTAGAAACCGCAACGTGGTGACGAACAGTGCGGGCGTGCCGGTGGTGATGAGCCGTAACTGCGAAATCATCATTACCGACAACGCCAACCGCGAGCGCGCGCGCTTCCGGGTGCCGTACGGCGCGCGGTTGCTGGGCGACGAGGGTGCGACCGTTACGCGCGGCCAGAAGCTGGCCGAGTGGGATCCGTACACCTTGCCGATCATCACCGAGCGTTCGGGTATCGTGGAATACGCGGACCTGATCGACGGCATCACCCTGGTGGAGCGGACCGACGAAGTGACCGGCCTGACCTCCAAGGTCGTGGTCGATTACAAGCAGTCGGCCCGTGGGGCGGATCTGCGGCCGCGGCTGCTGCTGAAGGATACCAAGGGCGAGATCGTGCGCCTGACCAACGGTGCCGAGGCGCGCTACTTCCTGGCTCCAGACTCCATTCTTTCCGTGGAGCCTGGTGCGACGGTGGCGGACGGCGACGTGCTGGCGCGTATTCCGCGCGAGGGTTCCAAGACGCGTGACATCACCGGCGGTCTGCCGCGGGTGGCGGAGCTGTTCGAGGCGCGGCGGCCGAAGGATCACGCGATTATCGCGGAGATCGACGGGCGCGTGGAGTTCGGCAAGGATTACAAGGCCAAGCGCCGCGTGATCGTGAAGAACGACGAGACCGGGGAAGACACCGAGTACCTGGTGCCCAAGGGCAAGCACGTGTCCGTGCAGGAAGGCGACTATGTTCGCCGGGGTGACCCCCTGGTGGATGGACCGCGCGTTCCGCACGACATTCTGCGGGTGCTTGGAGTCGAGGCGCTGTCTGACTACCTCGTGAACGAAATCCAGGACGTTTACCGTCTGCAGGGCGTGAAGATCAACGATAAGCATATCGAAGTGATCGTGCGCCAGATGTTGCAGAAGGTGGAAATCACCGAGGCCGGCGACACCACCTTCCTGGTGGGCGAGCTGATCGACCGGGTGGAGTTCGACAGCGAGAACGGCAAGCTGGCGCAGGACGAACGTCCCGCTTCCGGGCTGCCGGTGCTGCAGGGCATCACCAAGGCGTCGCTGCAGACGCAGAGCTTCATCTCGGCCGCCTCCTTCCAGGAGACGACTCGGGTGCTCACCGAAGCAGCCACCGCCGGTAAGACGGATTCCCTGTCTGGCTTGAAGGAAAATGTGATTGTCGGGCGCTTGATCCCGGCGGGTACGGGCAGCGTGATGAACCGCCTGCGGGCCGTGGCGGCAGGCCGCGACCGGCAGACGCTTGGCGGGCAGCGCCCTGCCCTGAGCAAGCCTGAGTATGCCGCTGAGTAAGTAGCAAAGAGTACCCCAGGGGGCTTTGCCCCCTGGACCCCTACAGGGGCCGCGGGCCCCTGACCCCGATTAGTTTGGAACGGCGGCAAATTTATGCCGCCGCTTCTTTGTTTGGCTGCGAGGGGTGTTTCTCTGCTTCTCCGTACTCAATGAAAATCTGCCTTTCTTGCCGTACGGAGTCAGCGGCACTCAGGTCGATGACGGTTGTTTCGATTGTGCCATTTATGAGCCAAGGCTGAAGGTCATAGGTCAGAGGGAATTTCGTGATGGCCATTGATTTTCCGACGAACCCGTGGTCTTTTTTGGGACATGGCGGGAATATCTGAAGGCTGATGTTCCCAAAGGCTATAACCAACACGCAGTAAGGCATAGGAATGTCTGTTTTGCGGGTTAACAAGATAACGCCCGGTTGCTGGTAGGGCCTAAAACCTGGAACGGACGAGTGGAAACATGAATGGTAGCCGTCCTGGTATACTTTATTTTTGTCCACATCTTTTTCAAGAAGCCATTGCTTTAATTCAGAAAAATTTATTAGTTGGTCATCTGGAAGCAAGCTAAAGGCAATTTTTGCTAAGCATTTATAAGCCCCAAGAAGACGATAGGGCTCAGTCTGATATCGTATTGTTGCTGACCGGTTTTCTGCATCCTGGGACATGAATGGCTCTCCCACAAAATATTTGATTGTCTGTTGTCCCCCGATGCTCTCGATTCGAGAATTTTGTCCTTTTGACGTAAGCGTTCGGACGCCGTTGTAGCCTTTTACCAACCCGACAGAGAGTTCACCCATAACCATTTTGGCGAGGTCGGCATCGAAGGCGGAGAAGCGCTCGTTGCAGGAATCACATTCGTAAAGGGAAAGGAGGCGCTTGTTCCCAAGGAATCGCGGAATAGTATGCGCTTTTTCCTTGAATGTGACGATTGGCTCTGATTTGTCGCAGAATCGGCATGTCTGGGGTTTTGATCCTAGAAGCTCTTTCGGCCGGGCAGCGCTAAGTTTGCCGAAGAATTTAATGTCATAATTATCTGAGTAAACTTTAAGATCGCGCGCCGCCCCCGATTCCATAGCGCGGGTCATATCAGGAGTATTCTCTTTCACCGCAAACATGTCCGATCTCCTTCTCTGAGGTCTGGAACATAACATGAACTTGAGGATGTAAGAAAGTGTTGACCGGGAACAGCGTGGAGTCGCAGGAGCGTTCCGGGTGGAATATTGTCTCCAGCCATGCCCAAATCTCCTAGCTGGGTTTTTCTGCCAATGAGTCTGCGGCTGAAGCTTGACTTGGGGGTGGGGGGCTCTTAAGGAAGGCGCTCTCGCGGTTCTGGGACTTTTTCAGGCGCGGGTTGTCGATAAAAATCTGGCGCGTGCGGCGCCGTCCCGGGAAACCGGAACTAAGGCCGCGTGCTAGAGTCGTTTCCGCAAGCAGGGTTATCCGGCTTGCGGCCGTTTTTTATGGATGACCTGTTCGCCAAAAGATCTGGGGCACGGGGAACACACGAAGCAGGATGAGATATGCCGACCATTAATCAGTTGATCGCCAAGGGCCGTGAGCCCGCGCCGAAGCGGAACAAGGTGCCGGCCCTTGAGGGTTGCCCCCAGAAGCGCGGCGTTTGCACGCGCGTCTATACAACGACCCCGAAGAAGCCGAACTCGGCGCTTCGTAAGGTTGCCAAGGTGCGCCTGACCAATGGTTTCGAGGTGGTGAGCTACATCCCCGGCGAAGGCCATAACCTGCAGGAACACTCCGTGGTGCTGATCCGCGGAGGCCGCGTAAAAGATTTGCCGGGCGTGCGCTACCACATCCTGCGCGGTGTGCTGGATACGCAAGGTTTGCCGAAACGCCGTAAGCGCCGTTCGCTGTATGGCGCGAAGCGGCCGAAGTAAGAGAGAGCAGAGATATGAGCAGACGCCGCCGCGCCGTAAAACGCGAAGTTCTCCCGGACGCCAAGTTCGGAGATATCGTTATCAGCCGTTTCATGAACGTGCTGATGTACGATGGTAAGAAATCCGCCGCCGAAGGTATTGTTTACGGTGCGCTTGATGTGTTGAAGAAGCGCGGCGGGGCGAATGCCGACCCGGTGCGGTTGTTCCACGAAGCGCTGGACAATGTGAAGCCGGCCATTGAGGTGCGTTCGCGCCGCGTTGGTGGTGCCACCTACCAGGTGCCGGTTGAAGTGCGTACCGAACGCCGCCAGGCATTGGCGATCCGCTGGATCATCGACTCGGCCCGCAAGCGCGGCGAGCACACGATGGAAGAGCGGCTCTCCAACGAATTGCAGGATGCGGTGAACAATCGCGGTTCTGCGGTGAAGAAGCGTGAAGACACCCACCGTATGGCCGAAGCCAATAAGGCTTTCAGCCATTACCGCTGGTAATTACGACTACCAACTCTTTAAGTTTTTAGCCCGCACGGAGCAGACAAATGGCCAAAGCGAAATTTGAGCGGAATAAGCCGCATCTGAACATTGGCACGATCGGCCACGTCGATCATGGCAAGACCTCCCTGACTGCCGCCATCACGAAAGTGCTGGCGAAGTCCGGTGGTGCGACCTTCACCGCTTACGACATGATCGACAAGGCGCCGGAAGAACGCGCTCGTGGCATCACGATCTCGACCGCTCACGTTGAGTACGAGACCAAGAACCGCCATTACGCCCACGTCGACTGCCCCGGCCATGCTGACTATGTGAAGAACATGATCACCGGCGCCGCGCAGATGGACGGCGCGATCCTGGTTGTTTCCGCGGCTGACGGCCCGATGCCGCAGACCCGTGAGCACATCCTGCTCGCCCGCCAGGTTGGCGTGCCGGAACTGGTCGTGTTCCTGAACAAGATGGACCTTGCTGACCCCGATCTGGTTGAGCTGGTTGAGATGGAAGTGCGCGAGCTGCTCAGCAAGTACGGCTTCGACGGCGACAATATCCCCATCATTAAGGGTTCTGCTGTTGCGGCCCTTGAAGACAAGACCCCGGAAATTGGCGAGAATGCAATTTTGGCGCTGATGGAAGCTGTGGACACCTATATTCCCCAGCCTGCCCGCGCCAAGGACAAGCCGTTCCTGATGCCGGTTGAAGACGTGTTCTCGATCTCTGGCCGTGGCACCGTTGCCACCGGCCGCGTCGAGCGCGGCGTGATCAAGGTTGGCGAAGAAGTCGAAATCGTCGGCCTGCGTCCGACCACCAAGACCATCGTCACCGGCGTTGAAATGTTCCGCAAGCTGCTCGACCAGGGTGAGGCCGGCGACAACATCGGCGCGCTGCTGCGCGGCACCAAGCGTGAAGACATTGAGCGCGGCCAGGTTCTTGCTGCTCCGGGCTCGATCACCCCGCACACGAAGTTCCACGCTCAGGCGTACATTCTGACGAAGGAAGAAGGCGGCCGTCATACCCCGTTCTTCACCAACTATCGTCCGCAGTTCTATTTCCGCACCACCGACGTGACCGGCGTTGTCACGTTGCCGGAAGGCACGGAAATGGTCATGCCGGGTGATAACGTGGCGATCGACGTTGAGCTGATCGCCCCGATCGCCATGGATGATGGTCTGCGTTTCGCCATCCGCGAAGGCGGCCGGACCGTTGGTTCGGGCGTTGTCGCCAAGGTAACGAAGTAAGTTTCGGCCCCCCGTATCTGTGAAAAGAGCTTGAGTTAAGATGGACAACCAAAACATCCGTATTCGCCTGAAGGCGTATGATCACCGCGTGCTGGACAACAGCACAAAGGACATCGTCAACACGGCGAAGCGCACGGGCGCGCAGGTGCGGGGGCCAATTCCGTTGCCGACACATATCGAACGTTTCACCGTGAACCGTTCGCCGCATGTGGACAAGAAGAGCCGCGAGCAGTTCGAGATTCGGACTCATCGCCGCTTGCTGGATATCGTTGACCCGACCCCGCAGACCGTGGACGCGCTGATGAAGCTCGACCTCGCCGCGGGCGTCGAAGTCGAAATTAAGATCTGAGCTTAGGTGGTATTATGCGTACCGGTGTAATTGCAAAAAAACTGGGGATGACCCGGTTGTTCAAAGATGACGGCACGCATGTGCCGGTCACGGTTCTTCACCTCGACGAGGTGCGGGTTGTGGCTGCGAAGACTGTTGAAACGGATGGCTACGCCGCTGTGCAGCTCGGCTATGGCAAGGCCAAGCCGAAGAATGTGAGCAAGCCAATGAAGGGCCATTTCGCCAAGGCGAAAGTGGAACCCTCCATGAAGCTGGTTGAATTCCGCGTGGCGAACGACGCCATTCTGGAGCCGGGCGTGCAGCTTTCGCCTTCGCACTTCTCGATTGGCCAGTTTGTCGACGTTGCCGGCATTACCAAGGGCAAAGGTTTTGCCGGTGGTATGAAGCGCTGGAACTTCTCCGGTCTTGAAGCCTCCCACGGCGTGTCAGTCAGCCATCGTAGCCTTGGTTCCACGGGTAACCGCCAGGATCCGGGCAAGACGTTCAAGAACAAAAAGATGCCTGGGCATCTCGGTCAGGAACGCGTCACCACGCTGAACCTGCAGGTTGCCGGTCTCGATGAAGAGCGTAACCTCGTTCTTATTCGTGGCGCCGTCCCGGGCTCCAAGGGCAGCTATGTTCTGCTGCGCGACGCGATCAAAAAGGCACGGCCGGCTGATGCGGCCTATCCCGCAGCGTTGAAGGGCTGAAGCCGATGAAATTTGATATTTACGACATCGATGCGAAGGCCGCCGGTAGCGCTGAGCTGCCGGACGAGATTTTCGGCATTGCCCCGCGTGCGGACATTATTGCCCGCGTGATTCACTGGCAGCTGGCCAAGCGCCGCTCCGGTAACCACAAGACCAAGGGCATGGGCGAAGTTTCGGGCACGACCCGCAAGCCGTTCAAGCAGAAGGGCACTGGTAATGCGCGTCAGGGTAGCTTGCGGGCGCCGCAGTTCCGTACTGGTGGCGTGGTGCATGGTCCGGTTGTGCGTGACCATGGCTATAACCTGAACAAGAAGGTTCGCCGTCTGGGCCTGCTTTCAGCGCTTTCGCTGAAAGCTGCCGAGGGCAAGCTGATTATTCTGGACGCCGTCGGCGCCCTGGAAAAGACCAAGGACGTGGCTGCGAAAGTGAAGAACTTCGGTTGGAAGTCGGCATTGATCGTCGATGCCGCCGTGGACCAGAACTTCCTGCGCGCCAGCCGCAATGTTCAGGGTTTGGATATTCTGCCGGTGATCGGCGCCAATGTGTACGACATCGTGCAGCATGACGTGCTGGTGATTACCAAGGCCGGCATTGATGGCTTGAAGGAGCGCCTGGCATGAGCACCGTGAAGATTACGCCGGAGCGGATGTACGAAGTCGTTCGCGCGCCGCACATCACCGAGAAGGCCACGATGCTTTCCGAAAAGAACCAGTTTGTTTTCAAGGTTGCGCCCGATGCGACGAAGCCTGAAATCAAAGCGGCGATTGAGACCCTGTTCAAAGTAAAAGTAACTGGTGTGAATACGCTGATCACCAAGGGCAAGACCAAGCGGTTCAAGGGCCGTCCTGGTGTTCGCTCCGACGTGAAGAAAGCGTTCGTGACCCTCGCCGAAGGCGAGAGCATCGATTTCACAACCGGTCTGGCATAAGGCGCGGACTATGGCACTGAAGCATTTTAATCCCGTCACGGCGAGCCTTCGCGGCACCGTCCTGATCGACCGCAGCGAGCTGTGGAAGGGCAAGCCTGTTAAAGGCCTGACCGAGGGCAAGCATTCGACCGGTGGGCGTAACAACCACGGCCGTATCACCAGCCGTTTCCGCGGCGGTGGACATAAGCAGGCTTATCGTATCGTCGACTTCAAGCGTCGCAAATACGATGTGGCCGCGACGGTCGAGCGTCTGGAATATGACCCGAACCGCACCGCGTTCATCGCGCTGATCAAGTATGCCGATGGCGAGCTGTCGTACATTCTGGCGCCGCAGCGTTTGAAGGCTGGCGATCCGGTGATTTCCGGTTCGCGCGTTGATATCAAGCCTGGCAATGCGATGCCTTTGGCAGCGATCCCGGTCGGAACGATCATCCACAACATCGAGCTCAAAGTGGGCGCCGGTGGCAAGATGGCCCGTTCGGCAGGAACTTTTGCGCAGCTGGTCGGCAAGGACCAGGGCTATGCGCAAATCAAGCTGACCTCCGGCGAGCTGCGCGTTGTGCGCGCCGAGTGCATGGCGACGATCGGTGCTGTTTCCAACGCCGACCACCAGAACGAGCAGCTTGGTAAAGCTGGCCGTCGCGTGTGGATGGGCCGCCGGCCGCATAACCGCGGTGTTGTGATGAACCCGGTCGATCACCCGCACGGCGGTGGCGAAGGCCGGACCTCGGGTGGCCGTCATCCGGTTACGCCCTGGGGCAAACCGACCAAGGGCGCCAAGACACGTAGCAATAAACGTACGGATGATCTCATCATCCGCCGCGCTAAGAGCGGGAAGGGCTGATAGATGTCACGTTCTGTTTGGAAAGGCCCGTTTGTTGACGGGTATCTGTTGGGTAAGGCGGAGGCATCGCGTGCATCCGGCCGTAACGAGATCATCAAGATCTGGTCGCGCCGCTCCACCATCCTGCCGCAATTCGTTGGCCTGACCTTTGGCGTTTACAACGGCAAGAAGTTTTTGCCGGTACAGGTGAACGAAAACATGGTTGGCCATAAGTTTGGTGAATTCTCGCCGACGCGGACCTTCACGGGTCACTCGGCCGATAAGAAAGCGAAGCGGGGCTGAGATGAGCAAACCGAAAGCCGTACGCAGCCTTGAGGACATTCAGGCACAGGCGATTACGCGCAATATGCGCGTCAGCCCGCGCAAGTTGAACCTCGTCGCTGAATCCATTCGTAATCTGCCGGCCGGTCGCGCTCTTGCGGACCTGACCTTCAGCAAGCGCCGCATCGCCAAGCAAGTGAAGAAGACGCTTGAGAGCGCGATTGCGAACGCCGAAAACAATCATCAGCTCGATGTTGATAAGCTGGTTGTGAAACTGGCCGAAGTTGGCCGCGGTATTGTCATGAAGCGTTTCCACGCTCGTGGCCGTGGCCGTTCCGCGACGGTTGAGAAGTGGTTCAGCCATTTGAAGATCGTGGTGGAGGAGCGTGAGCCGTCTGAGAAGGCGATGCGCGACGTCCGTCCGGGTCACAAGAAGTCTGAAACCGCTAAAGCAGCCGGGGAGGCCGCATAACATGGGTCATAAGATCAATCCGATCGGTTTGCGCCTTGGCATTACCCGCACGTGGGACAGCCGCTGGTACGCCGGCAAGGACTATGCCCGCCTGCTGCATGACGATCTGAAGCTGCGCAGCCATCTGCGCGCCAAGCTCAGCCAGGCTGGTGTTTCGAAAGTTGTGATCGAGCGTCCGGCGAAGAAGCCGCGCGTGACGATTTACGCCGCGCGCCCTGGTGTTGTCATTGGCAAGAAGGGCCAGGACATCGACACGCTGCGCAAGGAATTGTCAGTGATGGCGAAGGCCGAGGTTTCCCTGAACATCATGGAAATCCGCAAGCCGGAAATCGATGCGACGCTGGTTGCCGAAAACATCGCGCAGCAGCTGGAGCGCCGCGTGGCTTTCCGCCGCGCGATGAAGCGCGCCGTGCAGTCCGCCATGCGTCTCGGCGCACAGGGGATCAAGATCACTTGCGGTGGCCGTTTGGGCGGCGCTGAAATCGCCCGTGTGGAATGGTATCGTGAAGGCCGCGTGCCTTTGCATACGCTGCGCGCCGATCTCGATTACGGCGTGGCGACGGCGAAGACGACTTACGGCACCTGCGGCGTCAAAGTCTGGATTTTCAAAGGTGAAGTTCTGGTGCAGGACCCGCTGGCGCAAGATAAGCGCGCGGCCGAACAAGCACCGCAGCGCTAAGGATTATTTGCCATGATGTCTCCTAAGCGTACTAAGTTTCGTAAAGCCCATAAGGGCCGTATCCACGGCCTGGCCAAGGGTAACACGCAGCTTAATTTTGGCGCATTCGGCCTGAAGGCTCTTGAGCCGGAACGGATTACCGCGCGCCAGATCGAATCGGCCCGCCGTGCCATTACCCGCGCCATGAAGCGTGCTGGCCGCGTGTGGATCCGGATTTTCCCGGATCTGCCCGTTACCACCAAGCCTGCTGAAGTGCGGATGGGTTCCGGCAAGGGTAGCCCGGAATTCTGGGTTGCCCGCGTGCACCCCGGCCGTATTGTGTTCGAGATTGACGGCGTTGCCGAGCCGCTGGCCCGCGAGGCCCTGGCCCTGGGCGCTGCCAAGCTGCCGATCAGGACTAAATTTGTTACCCGGATTGGAGATGCGTGAGATGACGGTTGTAAGCGACATCCGTGCGAAGACGCCGGACGAACTGACGGGCATGCTGCTCGATCTGCGCAAGGAGCAGTTCAATCTGCGTTTCCAGCGCGCGACCGGCCAGCAGGAAAACACCAGCCGCGTGCGTGCGGTACGGCGCGATATTGCGCGGGTGAAGACAATTCTGGCTGAGCGCGCGCGTTCGGCAGTTGCGGGTTAAGAGGATAACATGCCGAAACGTGTTCTGACCGGGCGGGTTGTGAGCGACAAGATGGACAAGACGATTACCGTCCTTGTCGAGCGTCGTATCATGCATCCGCTGTACAAGAAGTTCATTCGCCGCTCCAAGAAGTATGCGGCGCATGATGAAGCCAATGTCTGCGTTGAAGGCGATCTCGTCCGCATTGAAGAATGCGCCCCGATCAGCAAGCGCAAGACCTGGATCGTGACTGAGCGCAACGGTTCGGCACTCGCCGAGTCGCAAGCCAGCGCCTGAGGGATTTGAAAAATGATTATCGTAGAGTCGAACCTCGATGTGGCTGACAACTCCGGTGCGCGGCGCGTGCAGTGCATCAAGGTGCTCGGCGGCTCCAAGCGCAAGACCGCGTCTGTCGGCGATGTGATCGTGGTTTCCATCAAGGATGCCATTCCTCGCGGCAAGGTGAAGAAGGGTGACGTGCACCAGGCCGTGGTTGTGCGCACCGCATTCCCCGTGCGCCGTCCGGATGGCAGCGCGATCCGCTTTGACCGCAATGCTGCCGTGCTGCTGAACAAGCAGGGCGAGCCGATCGGTACTCGTATTTTTGGGCCGGTGGTGCGTGAGCTTCGTGCGAAGAAGTTCATGAAGATCATCAGCCTGGCGCCGGAGGTGCTGTAATTATGGCTGCACGTATTAAAAAAGGCGATAAAGTCCTTGTGATTTCAGGCGCTTCCAAGGGAACCCGCGGCGAAGTGCTGCGCGTGATCCCGAAGGAAGACCGCGCTGTGGTGCAGGGCGTGGCCGTGGCCAAGCTCCACACCAAGCCGAAAGGCATGGGCCAGCCCGGCGGTATCGTGGAACGCGAGGCTGCCGTGCATTTGTCCAATCTGGCATTGATCGATCCAAGCACCGATAAGCCGACGAAGGTCGGTTTCCGCGTGTTGGATGGTGGCCGCAAAGTTCGTGTTGCTCGCAAGAGCGGCACGGCGATTGATGGCTGAGGAGGCCGCAATGAGTGAAGTGAAAAGCCTGCCGCGCCTGCAGACGTACTACCGTGAGGTTGTGCGGGAGCAGATGCTGAAGGAATTCGGCTACAAGAATCCGCTGGAAGTGCCGGTTTTGGAAAAGATCGTCATCAACATGGGTGTGGGTGAAGCTGCCGCCGACCAGAAGAAACTGGACGCCGCGGTTGCCGAACTGACCCTGATCGCCGGCCAGAAGCCGGTGAAGACGATCGCGAAAAAGGCCATCGCCGGGTTCAAGATCCGCGCCGGCCTGCCGATCGGCTGTAAGGTGACGCTGCGCAAATCCAAGATGTACGAGTTTCTCGACCGTCTGGTGACCATAGCGATGCCGCGTGTCCGTGACTTCCGTGGCATTCCGAGCAACAAGGGCTTCGACGGGCGCGGTAATTTTGCCATGGGCCTCAAGGAACAGATCATTTTCCCTGAGATCGTCTATGACAAGGTCGATGCGATCCGTGGTATGGACATCATTTTCGTGACCAGTGCGAAAACCGATGCCGAAGCGAAGGCGTTGCTTAAAGGGTTCAATCTACCGTTCGCTAAGTGAACGTCGGCTTTTTAGAGTTTTGGAAAACGGCTGGGTTTTTCCAGCAGGTTCCGGAGGGGTTGCAAAAATATGGCTAAGACATCGCAGGTCAACCGAAATGGAAAGCGTGAGCGCATGGCCGCCCGCGACAAGGGCAAGCGCGCCGCGCTGAAAGAGACGATCATGGATCGGACTCTGCCAGTGGAAGATCGTTTTGAGGCGAGCATCAAGCTGGCCGAGCTACCGCGCAATGGCGCGAAGGTTCGCGTCCGCCTACGCTGTGAGCTGACCGGCCGTTCGCGCGGCAACTACCGTAAATTCAAACTTTGCCGTATCGCTTTCCGCGATCTGGCGAGCCAGGGACAGATCCCCGGCGTTACAAAAGCCAGCTGGTAAGGAAAGGGCAAACCAATGTCGATGTCCGATCCGTTGGGTGATATGCTCACCCGTATTCGTAATGCGCAGCATGCGCGCCTCACCATGTGCGTGGCGCCGGCCTCCAACCTGCGTGCCGACGTCCTGGACGTGTTGAAGCGCGAAGGCTTCATTCGCGGGTTTACCCGTGAAGAGCTGCGCCCTGGCATTGCCCAGCTGCGCATCGAGCTGAAGTACAGCGAAGGCCAGCCGGTGATCAAAGAAATTAACCGCGTGTCGCGCCCCGGCCGCCGCGTTTATTCCAAGATCAAGGAACTGCCGCGCGTGTATTCAGGTCTCGGTGTTTCCATCCTCTCCACGCCGCGTGGCGTGATGAGCGATGTGGAAGCCCGCGCCGCCAATGTTGGCGGCGAAGTTCTCTGCCGCGTCTTTTAAGGGGAGAGCAAGATATGTCACGCGTTGGCAAATATCCCGTAGAACTTCCCGCTGGCGTCACCGTGGCGCTGGCCGGCAACATTCTTACGGCCAAGGGCAAGCTGGGCGAACTTTCGCTCTCGCTGACCGACAAGGTCGAGACCACGATCGACGGCAACAAGGTTTCGGTTGCGCCGAAGACCAAGGAAGCCGCCGCCCGTATGATGTGGGGCACGACCCGCGCCAATATCGCCAATCTGGTGAAGGGCGTGTCGGTCGGCTACGCGAAGACGCTTGAGATCACCGGCACTGGTTACCGCGCCGCCGTTCAGGGCACGAACCTGGTCGTCAATCTCGGCTTCTCGCACGACGTGGTCTATGCGATCCCGTCGGGCATTAAAGTCACCTGCGAAAAGCCAACCCTGATCAAGATCGAGGGTATGGATAAGCGCCAGGTTGGTCAGGTTTGCGCTGAACTGCGCTCATACCGTCCGCCTGAGCCCTATAAGGGCAAGGGCGTGAAGTTTGAGGGCGAAGCGATCCGCCGGAAAGAGGGTAAGAAGAAGTAATGTCGACAAATCTTTCATTGCAGACGCGCCGCCGCGCCCGTCTTCGCTATCAGCTTCGGCAGAAGTCCACTGGACGCCCGCGTTTGTCGGTTTTCCGTTCCGGCAAGCACATCTATGCGCAGATCATCGACGATGCGGCTGGTAAGACAGTCGCCGCCGCTTCGACCCTGGATAAGGATCTGAAGGCAGCGTTGAAGACCGGTGCGGACAAGGATGCGGCGACCGCTGTTGGTAAGTTGATTGCCGAGCGTTCCAAAGCGGCCGGTATTATCGCCGTCGTGTTCGACCGCGGTTCTTATCTCTATCATGGCCGGGTGAAAGCCCTGGCAGAGGCGGCCCGCGAGGGCGGCCTCGACTTCTAGGAGCATTTGGCAATGGCACGTGAAGCACGTGAAGGCGGAAGCGGCGGCGGCAGAGGCCGTGAGCGTGAACGCGAGCGCGACCGGGAGACCGGTGATGAGCTGGTCGACAAGCTGGTAACCATCAACCGCGTTGCGAAAGTGGTTAAGGGCGGCCGTCGTTTCGCTTTTGCCGCACTCGTGGTGGTTGGTGACCAGAAGGGCCGCGTTGGCTATGGCGCCGGCAAGGCTCGTGAAGTTCCCGAAGCGATCCGCAAGGCAACCGAACGCGCCAAGAAGACCATGATCCGCGTTCCCATGAAGGAAGGCCGCACGCTGCACCACGACATTCGTGGCACGTTCGGCGCCGGTGATGTGGTCATCCGCGCGGCTCCGGCTGGTACTGGCATCATTGCCGGCGGCCCGCTGCGCGCTGTGTTCGAGACGCTGGGGATTGGCGACGTGGTGGCGAAGTCACTCGGTAGCCGGAACCCGCATAATATGGTGAAGGCGACGTTCGCCGCTCTCGCCAATGTCACCAGCCCCCGCCTCGTGGCCACGCGCCGCGGCAAGAAGGTGGCTGATCTTTACGGTACGACCGCCAAGGAAGTTCCGGTGGAGGCAAGCGATGTCTGAGAACAAAATCCGCGTTACGCAGATCGCGTCGGGCAACGGCCAGAAGCCGGGGCAGCAGGCGACACTGATCGGGCTGGGTCTGAACAAGATCAGCAAGGTTGTGGAGCTGAACGGCACGCCGGAAATTCGCGGCATGGTGCGCAAGGTTGCGCATCTGCTGAAGGTGGAGGAGCTGGCTTAAGCCAGGTTGATCATGAAACTTAATGAAATTCGCGACAATCCCGGCGCACGCCTGAAGTCCAAGCGGCTCGGTCGTGGCATCGGCTCCGGCAAGGGTAAGACCTCCGGTAAGGGTGTTAAAGGCCAGAAGGCGCGTGAAGGCGTGTCCCTGAACGGCTTTGAAGGCGGTCAGCTGCCGATCTATCGCCGGTTGCCCAAGCGGGGCTTTAACAACGTAAACCGCAAGGAATACGCGCCGCTGAACCTGGGTACGCTGGATGCCGCTTTTGAAGCCGGCAAGCTGGATGCTGCACAGCCGATCACCGAAGCCGCGCTGCGCGACGCCGGTCTGGTCCGTCTGGGCAAGGTTGATGGCGTTCGCCTGCTGGCGAAGGGCACGATTACCCGCGCCATCACCATCGAAGTCTCCGGCGCTTCGGCGGCGGCGGTTGCCGCAGTTGAACAGGCTGGCGGCAGTGTGAAGACGCTGGTGGCGAAGGCGCAAGCCGACGCAGCCTAAGCCTCTTGCCTCCGCCGGATAATATCCGGCACAATAGCGCTGAGTAACGGCGCTTGGCCGTGGCACGAAGCCTTAGGCCAAGCGCCGTTTTTGCGATTTAGAAGGATTACGCATGGCATCGGCCGCAGAACAGATGGCAGCAAACCTCAACCTTGGCGCTTTTGGCAAGGCAACGGACCTGCGCAAACGCATCTGGTTTACCTTGGGCGCCCTCATTGTGTTCCGTCTTGGTACATATATTCCCGTGCCGGGCGTGGATGCGACCGTGATGGCGCATCTGATGACGCAGAACGGCAGCGGCATTCTGGGCATGTTCAACATGTTCACCGGCGGCGCGCTCGGCCGTATGACGATCTTCGCGCTGAACATTCTGCCTTATATCAGTGCCAGCATCATCATCCAGCTGATGACCTCGACGATTCCCGCCTTGGAGGCCCTGAAGAAAGAGGGCGACTCGGGCCGGATGAAAATCACCCAGTATACGCGCTACCTCACGGTGCTTATTGCGGGTGTGCAGGCTTACGGCATTTCCATGAGCCTGGAGCGGGTGAAAACCGCGCTCGGGCCGGCGGTGATCGACCCTGGGTTCTTCTTCATCTTCACGGCGGTGATCACGCTGGTCGGCGGCACCATGTTCGTCATGTGGCTGGGTGAGCAGATCACCTCGCGCGGCATTGGGACTGGTGCGAGTCTGATCATTTTCGCCGGTATCGTCGCCAACATGCCGGTAGCCATTGCCAATATCCTGGAACTGGGGTCGACCGGCGCTCTCTCCACACTGTTTATTATCTGCTTCTTTGTGGTTGGCGTGGCGCTGTTCGCTTTCATTGTGTTCATGGAGCGGGCGCAGCGCCGGATTCTGGTGCAGTATCCCAAGCGGCAATCCGGGCAGCGCATGACCGGTGGCGAATCGACCCATATACCGCTGAAGGTCAACGTCTCGGGCGTGATGCCGCCGATTTTCGCCAGTTCGCTGCTGGTAATCCCAGCCACCTTCATTGGTTTTTCCAAGGGTGGGCCGGCGTGGCTGCAGACCACGGCGCATCTGCTCTCCCGTGGGCAGCCGCTCTATATGCTGCTGTTCGCGACCTTGATTACGGTGTTTGCCTTTGTCTGGGCGGCGATTTCGTTCAACCCGGAAGATACGGCCGAGAATTTAAAGAAGAACGGTGGCTTTATTCCTGGCATCCGCCCTGGCGCGAACACGGCGAAGTATTTCGACACGGTACTGACACGTTTGACTGCGATTGGTGCTGTGTACCTGACCGTGGTTTGCCTGCTGCCGGATTTCGTTCTCAGTAACTACAGCCTGCCGTTCTATTTCGGTGGTACGTCGCTACTGATTATTGTGTCCGTGACTATGGATACGGTATCGCAGGTGCAGTCGCACCTGCTGGCGCACCAGTATGAGGGTTTGATTCGGAAAAACCGCGGCAAGAGCCGGAAATAGGGGAGTAGACTGTGGAACTGATTCTGCTTGGGCCGCCCGGGGCTGGCAAAGGAACCCAATCGAAGTTTCTGGAAACCCGCTACGGCGTGGCGCAGATCTCCACTGGAGACATGCTGCGCGCCGAGGTGAAGGCCGGTACGCCGATCGGGCTTGAGGCCAAGGGCATCATGGATGCCGGCGGCCTGGTTTCCGACGATCTGATCATTCGGATGATCGGCGAGCGGATTTCCCGCCCCGATTGCGCCAAAGGTTTCATTCTGGACGGCTTCCCCCGCACTGTGCCGCAGGCCGAGGCGCTGGATAGACTGCTGCATGAGACCGCGGTGGACCTGGACGCGGTGATTGAGTTGAAAGTGGACGAGGCCGTGCTGGTCGAGCGGATCAGCGGGCGGTTCACCTGCGCCAAATGCGGTGCGGGTTACCACGACACCTTCCGCAAGCCCAAAAAGGAAGGCGTTTGCGATACCTGTGGCGGGACTGAGTTTACCCGCCGCCCGGACGACAAAGCCGAGACCGTGCATGCCAGGCTGGATGCCTACAACGTCCAGACGGCGCCGATTCTCCCCTATTACCAAGCCCAAGGCCGGCTCTATTCGGTTGATGGCATGGCTGAGATGGACGAAGTCCAGGCTCAAATCGAAGCGGTTTTACGCAAAATTGGCGTAACCGCGGCCTAAAATGTTGGTGCTGCCCGATCTGATCACGAAAAATTGATAGTTCATCGTTGACTCTCATCGGGCGGGCGCTATAACCCGCTTTCGCGGCGCCTCCGATCGGGGCGCCGCAACTTGTTATGACCTCAGGAGAGACCACGTGGCGCGTATTGCCGGCGTTAACATTCCCACGAATAAGCGTGTTTTGATCAGCCTTCGTTATATCTATGGCATCGGCCCGGTGAAGGCTCGTGACATTTGCACAGCGTTGGCCATCCCCGAGGAGCGCCGGGTCAACCAGCTCTCCGAAGACGAGATCCTGCGTCTGCGCGAGCTGATCGACAGAGATTACCGCGTCGAGGGCGATCTGCGCCGCGAGAACGCGATGAACATCAAGCGCCTGATTGACCTCGGCTGCTACCGCGGCCTGCGCCACCGTAAGGGCCTGCCGGTTCGCGGCCAGCGTACCCACACCAATGCCCGTACCCGCAAGGGCAAGGCCGTGGCGATCGCCGGCAAGAAAAAAGTCACGAAATAATCTTTCGCCCATCCCGTCAGCAGTTACAGGAATACCGATATGGCGAAGCCCGCCTCACGCCCCCGCAAGAAAGAACGCAAGAACATCATCTCTGGTGTTGCGCACGTTCTCGCCAGCTTCAATAACACCATGGTCAACATCACCGACGCGCAGGGCAACACCATTGCCTGGTCGACGGCGGGTAGCCAGGGTTTTAAAGGCAGCCGCAAATCCACCCCGTACGCCGCCCAGGTGGCTGCCGAGGATGCTGGCCGCAAGGCTCGCGAGCACGGCATGGAAATGCTGGAGATCGAAGTGAGCGGCCCGGGTTCGGGACGTGAAAGCGCGCTCCGCGCCCTGCAGACCGTGGGCTTTCAGATTTCCGCCATTCGCGATCTTACACCGATTCCGCACAATGGCTGCCGGCCGCGCAAGCGCCGCCGCGTCTGAGCCGGAACTGAATTTTGGTTAAGGCCCAAGGCGGGTTTCCGCCACCGGGCCGGAGGGTTGAATGTTGAAAGAATCGAATTTGTCGCTGCAACGCAATTGGCAAATGCTGATCAAGCCGGAGCATCTCGATATCGAGTTTGGTTCCGATGCCGGCCGTGTGGCCACCATTGTCGCCGAACCGCTGGAGCGCGGCTTTGGCATGACCCTGGGCAACTCGCTGCGCCGGATATTGCTGTCGTCGCTGCAGGGTGCTGCGGTTACGGCGGTGCGCATTGATGGCGTGCTGCATGAATTCTCCACGCTGGTTGGCGTGCGGGAAGACGTGACCGACATCGTGCTGAACATCAAGCAACTTGCTGTGCGCATGCATGGTGAGGGGCCCAAGCGCATGGTGCTGACCGCGACCGGCCCTGGCGAAGTGAAAGCCGGGCAGATCCAGTCTGGCCATGACATCGAAATCATGAACCCGGACTTGGTGCTGTGCACGCTCGATGACGGCGCTTCGCTCGGTATGGAATTCACCGTCGGCGCCGGCCGTGGCTACGAAGCCGCTTCCGCGAACCGCCCTGAAGACGCGCCGATCGGATTGATCCCCATCGATGCGATCTACTCGCCGGTGCGCCGCGTTTCCTACCGCGTGGAACAGACCCGCGTTGGTCAGGTCACCGACTATGACAAGCTGATCCTGCAAGTGGAAACCAACGGCGCCATCACCCCGGAAGATTCCGTGGCCCTGGCGGCGCGTATCCTGCAAGATCAGCTCGGCATGTTCGTGAACTTCGAGGAACCCCAGCGCCTGCGCGCCGAGGAACCGCGGATTGAGCTGCCCTTCAACGCCAACCTGCTGCGTAAGGTCGACGAGCTGGAGCTTTCTGTGCGTAGCGCCAACTGCCTGAAGAACGATAACATCGTTTACATTGGCGATCTGGTGCAGAAGAGCGAACAGGAAATGCTGCGGACGCCGAATTTTGGCCGCAAGTCTCTGAACGAAATCAAGGAAGTGTTGACCGTCATGGGGTTGTCCCTTGGCATGACCGTGACCGACTGGCCGCCCGAGAATATCGAGGAACTGGCCAAGCGTTCCGACCAACCCTTCTAAAAGCCTAAACAGGAAAATTTACCATGCGTCACGGTCTCAGCGGTCGAAAACTCGGCGTCACCTCCTCCCATCGGCTTGCCATGTTCAGAAACATGGCCGTCGCTCTCATTAAACATGAGCAGATCACCACGACCTTGCCGAAAGCCAAGGAACTGCGCCCGGTGGCCGAAAAGCTGATCACGCTGGGCAAGCGCGGCGATCTGCACGCCAAGCGCCAGGCCTTCAATCAGCTGCGTGACGAAAGCATCGTCGCCAAGCTGTTTGACGCACTGGCAACCCGCTACAAAACCCGCGCCGGTGGCTATACCCGCGTGCTGAAGGCCGGTATGCGCCATGGTGATGCCGCCGACATGGCCGTGATCGAACTCATCGACCGCGACGTTTCCGCCAAGGGCAAAGATAGCGGCCCGCGCCCGGAAGCCGCCACGGCCGAAGACGACGCAGAGTAAAATCCGCTTTTATGCGAATCAAAAAGGGCAGACCTCGGTCTGCCCTTTTTGATTCAAGGCCCGCAAGCCGGTGATGACGAGGCTGGTGGAGGTAGGAGAGTAAGGCCATGGGGCTTTGCCCCCTGGCCCCCAACGAAGGGCCGCGCCCTTCGAACGCGTAAATAAGGTTTCTGAGAGGGGCTCGCCCGAGCCTCTCCAAGTCCCGTGCGGCGAGCCCCTCTCAGAAACCTTGGTTAAGGGATTCCAAAGGCGAGCCTTTGGCGGGGATCCAAGGGGCAGAGCCCCTTGGCCGTACTCACTAACCCCCGCCAACCTCGTCATTACAGGGGCTTGTGGGCCTTATCGAGCAGGCGGCTGATGAGGCCGGGTTTTTTCACGGGCTTGGGCGCGGCTTTTTTGGCTTCCTCGGCGGCGGTTTTGGCTTTGTGTTTCAGCCATTCGTCGAGGGATTTTCCGGCTTTTTTGGCGCGCTCCTGTTCGTAGGTGAGCTTGCCTTTGCTGAGTTCTTTGGGTGTGCTTGCGGTCATATCGGTCTCCAATGTGGGCGGAAGGTCGCAGAATGGTGGCGCAATTTCAAGCCGTGTCGCGCTTGCGGAGCAGAAAATGCTCCAGCAGCCCCAGGGCGGCGTAGATGACGATGCCGCTGATCCCGAGCAGGACCAGGGCCGCGAACATGCGCGGGATTTCCAGCCGGTAGCTGGCCTCGATAATGCGGTAGGCGAGGCCAGAGGCAAACCCGCCGGAGCCGGCGACGAATTCGGCGACCACAGCGCCGACCAGCGCCAAGGTGCCGGAGACACGCAGGCCGGTGAGGAAGTTGGGCAGGGCCGAGGGCAGGCGGAGCAGGAACAGGATTTGCCAGCGGGTGGCGCCGTTGAGGCGGAAGAGGTCCAGCAGTTCCGTGGGCGTGGCCGCCAGCCCGGCGGCGGTGTTGGAGAGGATGGGGAAGAAGGCCACGATGGTGGCGCAGACCACCAGTGCTACGAAGGGCTGGTTGACCCAGATGATGATCAGCGGCGCGATGGCGACCACGGGGGTGACCTGCAAAATAACCGCCCAGGGTTGGATGGCGGCGCGGAACAGCGAGCTGGCGGCCATGGCCACCGCCAGGAATACGCCGAGAATGGTGGCGGCGAGGAGTGCGGTGAACGTGACGGTGAGGGTGGAAAGCAGGGCCGGGTTGAGGACGCTGTAGTCGCTTAGGTAGGCGTCAAAAATGGCGATGGGGCCGGGCACGACGTAAACCGGCACGGCCAGCGCCCAGACGGTGCCTTGCCACAGGCCCAGGGCGAGCAAGCCGAACACGAAGGGCGCTAGGCGTTCCAGAAGCCGGTTCATGCCGGCATTACCTGGCGGAAGGTCTCGGTGACCTGATGCACCAGCGCGATGTAGTCCGCGCCCTCGCGCCGGTCCGGCCCCTCGGGCACCGCGGTGCGGATATCCGCGGCGATGCGCCCCGGCCGTGGTGACAGGACAAGGATGCGGCTGGCGAGGAAAGCGGCTTCGTAGATGGAATGCGTGACGAAGATGATGGTCTTGCCGGTCTCGCGCCAAAGCCGGTGCAGGTCTTCCTGCAAACGGTGGCGGGTGAATTCGTCCAGCGCGGCGAAGGGTTCGTCCATGAGCAGCAATAGTGGGTTGGACACCAGCGCGCGGGCGATGGAAACGCGCATCTTCATGCCGCCGGAAAGCTCTTTTGGCCGCGCCCCGGCAAACTCCGCCAGCCCCACCTGCGCCAGCGTGGTCTCGATCAGCCCGGCCACCTCCGCCCGGCGGCGGCTGCGCAGGCGCAGCGGCAGGTAGACGTTTTCAGCTGCGTCCGCCCAGGGCAGCAGCGTGGCATCCTGAAATACGAAGCCGACATCGCCCGGCCCCGGCTGCTTGCCCGCGTCCCACTCAATATGCCCGGCACTCGGCGCCTCCAGCCCGGCCAGCAGGCGCAGTAGCGTGGACTTGCCGCAGCCCGAAGGGCCGAGCAGTGCCACGAACTCGCCTGCCTTTATATCCGCCGAAATATCATCGAGCGCGCGCGTGCCGTTGGCGAACTGCTTGGAGACCGCGCGCAGCGAGAACATTTACTTGGTCAGGCCAAAGCCATGGTCGACGAATTGCAGGGTATAGCCGGCCTTGTAGTTCATGGATTTGTCGTACAGCCCGGTGGCGGCCATCTGATTGAAGAATTTCGCCCAGCGGGCATCCGTCATGGCGTAAATCCCCAGGGTTTTGGTGTCGCCGGAGTCGACGATGCCGCGCGCCTTGATCTGCTCGTAGCCGTAATGCAGCAGGCCGGGGGTCATGTCTGGGTTGGCTTTCAGGATGGCGTTGAAGGCCGGGGTGGGGTCGCCGTTGAGGTAGGAATACCAGCCCTCGGTCGAGGCTTCGATGAAGCGCCGCACCAGGTCAGGGTTGGTTTTCACGAGCTTGTCGCTGGTGGCGATCAGGCTGGCATAGCCGTCGAACCCGGAATCGGAGAGCATCATCACCACCGGCCATTTACCTGTCTGCTCGTGCACCAGATACGGCTCGGAGGTCACATAGGCCTCCTGCACGTCGGTCGGGTTGGTGAAGAACGGCGCCAGGCTAAAGCCGTAGGGGCGCAGCTGCGAGTCGGAGTAGCCGTACTTGGCGCGCAGGTAGGTCCACCAGCTGGCGCGGGTGTCGGAGCTCACAGCAATCGGCTTGCCCTTCAGCGCGGCGAAATTATCCTCGCCCACGCCGGGATGCGCCATGAGGATGTCCGGGTCCTTCTGGAATCCTGCGGCCACGGCGACGAAGGGAATGTTCTCCTGCGCGAAGTTCAGCGCCAGGAAGGAGTTGGAGGTGATGTCGAACGTCAGCCGCCCGGCGACCAGCAGTTCGGCGTTGTTAATGTTCGGGCCACCCTCCTGAATGGTCACGTCCAGGCCGTATTTTTTATAAATGCCGGTGGCGAGCGCCTGATAATACCCGCCATATTCAGGTTCGGCCACCCAATCCAGGCCAAACGTCACCGGGTCGGCGGCGCGCGCCGTGGGGGCGAGAGCAAGGCAGGCGGCAAGGGCGGCGGCAATCCGGAGGGAGATGTTCACGGTGAAACTTCCTTAAAGGCTTGAGCAAACGGCGGGCGCCGCGCAAACTGGAGTGAATAAGCATTTTCATCGCTGAAATGCTGGTGGGTTGAGGGATTAGCATGAGTGAGCCACGGATCAAGGCAGGAATTTGGGTTTCCGCCGCGCTGCGAATCGGCAGCGCGGACGGCAAGCCCGGCATGGTCATTCGCAAGGGGGATGCCGATGCCGGTGGCGTGCTCGTCATTCTGCGCGGGCGCACCGGCAATATGGTGCTCACCCAGTTCCGCGAACCCAGTGGCAGCCTCGCCTGGATGCGCGGCACCGGCCCAACCCCGGTGAACGAGGAAGCCACAGATGCTTACGTTAAGAAACAAATCTCCTACGACCCGGACCTCTGGGTGATTGAGTTCGACGCGGCGGATTACCTACCGCCGTTTGAGGGCAAGCTGGTTTAGAGACTGTTTCATAAGTCTACTCTGGCGGCCGTATAGGGGCAATTTTCTGCGCTCCGGTGCTCACGTACCTTGAGTACGCTCCGCTCCGGTGCTCGAAAATCACCCCTATACGACTCGCCAGAGTGACTTCTGAAACAGTCTCTTAGGCGCTGCCTATAGCTTGTTCGCCCGGCGCATCGCGGCGGCCAACGCGGGGTTTTCGGGCGTGACGCCTTCGGTGGCCCCGATCTGGTCCTGCTTCAGGCGGTTCTGGCTGAGTTTGGCTTTGCCCTCCAGCCGGGTGATGTGCAGGGTGAAGCCGACGATGCCGTTGAGTTGGCTGGCGATGAAATCAGCGGGCGCGTCGGCGACTTCCCAGGGCTTGGCGCGGCCGGCCTCAAAGTGGTGGGTCAGGCGGGTGACGATGGCGAGCAGTGCCGCCGGGTCTTCGATGATTTCCAGCCGCCCGGTGGCGTGTACCGCCTGGTAGTTCCAGGTCGGCACTACTTTGCCGTCCTCCGCTTTGGTTGGGTAGAATGACGGGCTGATGTAGCCGTCGGCGGCGGTGAAAATGGCCAGCGACTCTGCCGTGGGGTCGAAGTCGCGCCAATGCGGATTGGCGCGGGCGACATGGCCGATGAGCCGGTCAGGTGCCTCGAACAGCAGGGGCAGATGCGTGGCGAGCAGGCCGGTTTTGCTTGGCGAGACAAGCACCGGGAGCGAGGTTGCGCGCATGATGGCTTGCAGTTCCTCGGGGTCGTTTTCGACAAAGGCCGGCGGATTATACATGGTTTTATCCTTTGGGCAGGCTCGTCTCGAAGCGGATGATGGCATCGGCGACATCGCGCCAGCGCGGTTCCAGCATCAGCATATGCGACATTTCCTCGAACATCACCGCCTCGGTGTGATAGGTGCGTGCGGTCAGTGCCACGGACTGTGGCGGCACCAGTTTGTCGCGTCCGCCGCCGATGACCAGCAGCGGGGCTTTGATGTGCTCAGGGTGTTTGATGCCGCGCAGGATGACGGAACCGGCGGCGCGCACGCTTTCACCCTGGACGTTGTGCAAATACGCATCCATGGAGCGATCGTCCGGCTCACGCGAAAACATCTGCCGGCGCAGCATGTCGAGGTCACCCATTTTGGGCGAGGCCAGCCCGGCGAGCAGGTTCTTGAACAGCGGCGCGAGGGCGGTTTTCGGCGGGGCCGAGGCCAGCAGTACGGCGCCGCGCGCAGCATATTGCGTGAGGTAAGCCTGGGTGATGAAGCCGCCCATCGAGTGCCCGACGATCAGCGGGTTTTCCAGCGTCTCCACCACCGCGCGCAAATCGCGCACATAGTCGCCGATGGAAAAACTGTTGAGCTGCGCGTGGCCCTCGCTGGCGCCATGGCCGCGCAGGCTGAAGGCAACCGAATCGTAGCCCTGCGCCGCGAAATAAGGGAGGAAATATGGCTTCCAATACCAGTTCCAGCACCAGGCGCCGTGCAGGAACACGACGCAGCCACGGCTTGCGCCGAGTGCCGGCAGATGTTCGATTTCCAGCTTCATGCCGCGCCGATATGCCGCAGGTAGCGGTCCAGCAGCAGCGTCGCGGCGGGGCCGGGGTGGCCGTTGCCGATGGAGATGCCGTCCAGCCGGGTGATGGGTTTCACGAAGGAGGTGGCGCCGGTGAGGAAAATCTCCCGCGCGCCGCGCAGGTCTTCCAGTGTGAATTGTGTTTGCGCGAAGGGGAAATCGCTGTCGCGCAATTGCGCCAGCACCGCCGCGCGGGTGCAGCCGGGCAGAATATCCTGGCCGAGCGGCCGGGTGCGCAGCGTGCCGGTGGCATCGACAATCCACACGTTGCTGGACGCGCCCTCGGTCACATAGCCCTGCTCATCATACAGGATTGCCTCATATGCGCCGGCGAGCTTTGCCTTCTGCTTTGCCAGCACATTTGGCAGCAGGTTGGTGGATTTAATGTCGCAACGTCCCCAGCGGTCGTCCGGCAGGGTGATCGCCGCCCCGGTCCAGGCGGCGATGTCACGCGGCGGGGCAGGGCGGGTGCGCGCGGTGATGACGAGGCTGGGCCGTACCGGCACGGCGGGGAAGGGGTGGTCGCGCCGGGCGGCGCCGCGCGTGACCTGCATGTAAACCAGCCCGGTGCTCACGCGGTTACGCCGCAGCACCTCGCGGATAATCACCAGCAGCGCCGCGGGTGTCAGTGTCAGGTTCAGCTCGATCTCGCCCAGGCTGCGCGTGAGACGGGCCAGATGCAGCTGCGCGTCGGCGAGGCGGTTGTTGTGAACGTAGAGCACTTCATAGATGCCGTCGCCGAACTGGAAGCCGCGATCCTCGATATTCACCGAGGCATCACGCAGCGGCCGGTAGCTGCCGTTCACATAGGCAGTTGCCGCCATCGGCTAGCGGTTCAGTGCGCCCATGGCGGCGGCAGCATAGCGCGTGCCGAGCGCCGCTCCCGGCCGGAAGGCGGCAGACAGGGTTTTCAGGTCATCGGCGCTGAGTGCCACATCGAGCGCGGCGATATTCTGCTCCAGATAGCCGCGCCGCTTGGTTCCTGGAATTGGCACCACATCATCCCCTTGCGCCAGCACCCAGGCGAGCGCGATCTGCGCGGCGGTGCAGGATTTTTGCTCGGCGATGTCCTCGATGACGCCAACCAGCGCGCGGTTGAGCGCAAAGTTTTCTTCCGAGAAGCGCGGCGCGTTACGGCGGTAGTCGTCACCGGGCAGGTCCGCGGTGGTGTTGAACGCGCCGGTGAGGAAGCCGCGGCCCAGCGGGCTGTAGGGCACCAGGCCGATGCCAAGCTCGCGCAGGACGGGCAGGATTTCCGCCTCCAGATCGCGGGTCCATAGTGAGTATTCGGTTTGCAGCGCGGTGATCGGGTGCGCCGCATGCGCGCGGCGGATGGTGGCGGCGCTGGCCTCGGAAAGCCCGAGGTGCCGCACCTTGCCTTGCGCCACCAGCTCCGCCATGGCGCCCACGGTCTCCTCGATCGGCACTTCGGGGTCGACACGGTGCTGGTAATACAGGTCGATGACCTCGATGTTCAGGCGTTTCAGCGAGGCCTCGGCGCAGGCGCGCACATACTCCGGCCGGCCGTTCACGCCGAGAAACGCGCCGTCCGCCCCGCGCACATTGCCGAACTTGGTGGCGATAATCAGGCCATCGCGCTTGCCGGCAATGGCCTTGCCGACCAGTTCCTCGTTGGCGCCCACACCGTACATATCGGCGGTGTCGAAAAAAATGATGCCGCGCTCGATGGCGAGGTGAATCGTGGCGATCGACTCGTCATCGTCCCGCCCGGCGTAGAACTCCGACATGCCCATGCAGCCCAGGCCGATGCCGGAGACGGTGAGTGTTGTACCTTGAGCGTTTTTACCGAGATTACGTTGTTGCATGAAAAACTCCTCGGGTTGTGTACAGGTTCAGGCCTCGGTTTCCGCCGCGGCCATGGCGTGAGCAAACTGTTCGGGCGGCAGGTAGGCGGCCAGCACGTCCTCGGGGAGGCCATCTGCCTTTATCTGCCCGCCGTCCATCCAGATCACCCGGTTGCACCAGCGCAGAATTACATCGGCATTGTGCGACGACAGCACAAGGATCTCCGCGCCGCGCACCATGGTTTCCAGCCGGTGGCGGGCTTTGTCCATAAAGGCAGCGTCCCCGGCGAGGATCCATTCGTCCATTAACAAGATTTGCGGCTTGATCGCGGTGGCCAGGGCAAAGCCAAGCCGCACGATCATGCCCGAGCTATAGGTACGCACCGGCAGTTCGAGGAACTGGTTCAGCCCGGCGAATTCCGCCACGTCTTCCTGTAGTTGCCTGATCTGCGCTTCGGTCAGCCCGTTGAACAGGCCGCGCAGGCGGATGTTTTCCCGCCCGGTCATTTCCAGGTTCATGCCCTGGTTGGCGTCCAGCAGCGCGGTGACGGCGCCATCGATGGTGATGCGCCCGGCAATGGGCTCGTAAATGCCGGCCATGCTGCGCAGCAGGGTGGTCTTGCCAGCACCATTGGAGCCGACGAAGCCCAGGCGGTCGCCGGTGCGCAGCGCAAAGGAGACATCGCGCAACGCCTCCACCACCAGGCGGTGCTTGCGGTCTTCCCCCAGCCGGCCGGAGGCGGCGGCTAACACGGTTTTCTTCAGGCTGCGGCTTTCGCCATGATACAGCGGAAAAGAGACGGAGACGTTCTCGATAAGCAAATTGGCCATCGGCTACACCCAGTACGCAATGCGCGCGCGGGTTCGGGCAAAGACAAGGGTCGAGAGCAGCACCAGCACGGCGGAATAACCGAGCGCGGCGGTCCAGGCGCCAGAGTCGAGCGGGCCGCCGAGCAAGGGGCCCCGCACGATTTCCAGCAGCGCGTAGAAGGGGTTCCAGGTCACCAGCACCATGCTTACGCCGCGATGCATCAGCATGGCCGGGTTCCACATAATGGGCGTGAGGTAAAAGGCGATCTGCACCACGCTGGCGACAATCGGCGGAATGTCGCGAAAGCGCGTGCCGAATGCGCCCAGCATCAGGCTGATCGCCATCGCATCCACGCCCCAGAGCGCCACGGCGGGCAGCAGGCTGAAGCAGGCGAGGCTTGGCGTGGTGCGAAAGATAGCGAACACCACGACGATGACGACGATGTTATGCGCCAGCACCATGATATTGCGCAGCACCGCGCGCGCCGCGTGCAGCGAGAGCGGCATGCGCATGGCGCGGATCATGCCCTCGGACTGGGTGAAGCAGACGCAGCCGTCGGAGGTGATGGAACTGATGAAAGTCCACAGCACCAGCGAGATGGAGAGAAACGGCAGATAGGCGGAGATGTTCTGGTGGAACAGGCGCGAATATAAAAAGCCGATGGCGCCGACCATGACCGCAGTGGAAAGCGTGAGCCAGAACGGGCCGATCAGCGAGCCGCGATAGCGCAGGCGGATGTCGAGCAGGCTGAGTGTCCACACCAGCGGCCACAGCCGCAGGGTTTCAGCGAGGTCCGCCCCGGCCAGGGTGAGTCTGCCGCGCCAATCGCGGCTGGCCATGATGGTTACCGGCTGACCCGGCTTCCCGGCGGCGTGAGAAATCTCAATCGCTGCCGGGCCCTGGTCTGGCGCAATCATGTTCATGCCTTGGCGATAGCTGAATGGACCGGCGGCATCAACCGCCGTGTGCGCGCATGACAGCTTATTAAAATTCCGGCCGAGGCTTTACCTGTAATTATTGCGGGTGGACCACTGTTGCCGCCGCTTCGGCAATGTTCACGCTTTCCCCCAGCGCGAACACAGGCTGCCCGGCTTGTTGCGGCTGCACGACGGAGACGATGCTGGAATCCTGGCGGCGGATAATGAGCTCAACCGCTGGCGGCGTGCTGGCGGCGGCAGGCTGCCCCAGGCTGGTGAGCACCTTCGCCAACGCCGTATTGCCGGCGGCAACATCCACCGTGCGCACGGAAACCACGGTGCCTTGGGTCATCCGGCCGGTCAGCGGTGAGGTCTGTGCCACCGGGGTGGGCCGCGGCGGCGCGGCGCAGCCCGTGAGCGCGGGCACGGCGGCCAGCAGCGCCAGCGCGCCAGCTGCCTGGCTCCAACTCTGGGGTAACTTCGGGGGCATCAAGGCAGTTTCCGGCGCATGGCCCCGTTTATCATCGTACGCCGCCTTGAGATAGCATTGCGGTAACAGAAGTTTTCCTTGCTGCAAGTTCCGTTCTAGCTTAATGGGTTACAATGCCTTGTTTAAGCCGTTATTGAGCGGAATACACCGTGATAACGGCATGGTGCCAGAGGTCATACGTTCCTGGCCTCGGGTAACGGTTTTTGTCTGGCGCGTGGCAGAATTTTTCGCCCCGCGCGCAATGCTGACGGTCCCTGGAGATCAGATCATCTTCGAGGCCCGCCGGTCATATAGTGGAGGCTTTGACTGTGAGCGCAAAATACCGTTTCCGGCCTGTGGTGGTGATGCCAGGCTGCTCCGGCCGCGGGGTCCGGCTGGTGCTGGGCTGTGCCAGCTTGGCGCTGCTGACCGCCTGCGCCGGTGGAAACCGGGTCGCGCAGACCGGGCCTTCGTTCGACTATTACCGCACCCATGCGGCGGGGGATTACGCTCCGCCCGGCCCGCCGAGCGACCCCTGGGGCCCATATATCAACGAGGCCTCCAGCCGTTTCGATGTGCCGCCGGCCTGGATCCGTCAGGTCATGCGCGTTGAATCAGGCGGCCATGAGTACATTGGCGGCCAGCTCACGGTTTCCGCCGCCGGCGCCATGGGCCTGATGCAGCTGGAACCGGCGACATATCAGGAATTGGCTTCGCAGTACGGCCTGGGGTCGGACCCATTCAATCCCTACGACAATATCATGGCCGGCACGGCCTATATCCACGAAATGTACCAGATATACGGCTCGCCGGGGTTTCTGGCGGCGTATAACGCTGGTCCGGGGCGGCTGGATTCCTACATGAACTACCACACGCCGCTGCCCGGCGAGACGCTCAATTACGTCGCCATGATCGCGCCGAACATTCAGGGCTATTACCCGGCGCACCGTTCCGAGGCCGACCAGCTGGCCCTGAACACGCAACCGGCCAGCGATGCGCCCGGTATCCTGCCGCCCGGCTTCACCCCCGAGGCGCCTGGGCCGCAAGCGCCGGAAAACCCGCTGGCGCCGGAGGAGGTGGCAGCCATCGCGCCGCCCGCGGCACCGCAGTCCTCGGTGTACGCGCCGGAACCGGTGCTCGCGATGTCCATGCCTTCCCCCATGCAGGAACCACCGCCGCCGCCTCCGGCGCCGCGTCCGTCATTCTCCATCATTCCCGAGGCGATGGCCGATACCCCGCCACCACAGCAGCACTACTATAAGCCGCCGCCGCAGATTGAAGCGCAGGTACAGCCGCAGCCGCAATCCGAGCAGCGGCACGACTATGCGCCGGCCTCAAGCCACTCCGGCTGGGCGATCCAGGTCGGCGCCTACGACACCTCCTCCAACGCCCGCGCCGCGCTGGGCATCGCCGAGCTTTCCGCGGTGCAGATGCTGGTCAACGGCCACGCCGTGGTAGTGTCCGTGGTTGCTGCCGGCCATGTGAAGTACCGCGCCCGTGTAGTCGGGCTGCCGCATGATGACGCCGTGAATGCGTGCAACCGGCTTTCCACCGGCCCCACCGGCTGCGTCGTGCTGCCGCCCGAGGCCTGATCCTGCCCTGGCCCCCTGTGGGGTCAGGGCATTTGCAGCACATGCCGCTGCACGCGCTCGATCCAGTCCTTGTTCCGCGCGTCGGCGAGCTTGTCATATCCCACGCCCGGGGGAATATCGGCGCGCAGGTCTAGCGCCATCTCCCGCGCCGGCATTAACCCTTCGGCGCTAAAAAATCGCTCCCAGGCGCGTTTTTCATCAAACAACCCCTGTATGATCGCGCAGATGCGCGCCAGGTCGAACTTGTCCCGTAAATCCTCAGACGGTGGGCGCCTGCCCCGCCGGCTGGTGCCAGGTTCCCGAGATTTGCGCCCGGTACAGCGAAACTGCCGGCGCTATGATATTCTTACGGTCCAGATACACCACGCGCAGGTTGGGGAAACAGCGTGTGCCAGTCCCGCGCGAAGGGCGTAAAATCCTGCCAGTTGGTTTTGAAGATGAAAACCGGGCTGGGTTCGGCCGCGAAAGAGCGCATATAGCCGGCAAACAACGTTACCCCGCGCCGCTGCCGCTCCACGCCCGCCACCCCGCGAGGATTAAAAATCTCCGCCGGCCGTCCGGCCTCACCCGCCGCCTGCAGCGCCGCACACAGATGCGTGCTGCCGGTGCGCGCCGTCATGGCGATCATGATCGCGAGCTTGGCGCAACTCACCCCGGCAAACCGGCTCTCCGCCAACTGCCGCAGACGAGGAAAAACGTCGAAAATACTGTCCATCAGCCTAGCCTCATGCAAGCAGGTTAGTGCGCAACCCCGAGTGGAACAACTGGCCCGTGCGCTTTCCCGTCCTCCTGCTCTTGAGCTATCCGCCGGGTTTAGCTATGCAGGCCTCCGCGCGGGAGAGATGGCCGAGCGGCTTAAGGCGCACGCTTGGAAAGCGTGTGTGCGTGAAAGCGTACCCAGGGTTCGAATCCCTGTCTCTCCGCCACTCTAGACCTAAAAAACCGTAGAAATCAGCCATAAAATTTCATTTCGACTTGTCAGGCATACACTCAGGCAGACACCTGTGATCGGAACAGAGGCGAATGGGGGCGGTGATTTGCCTCGCGTGCGTGGCCCCAGGTGCGCGCGCGTTACTGCGGATTGAAGGCCTACGGGTCTTTTGCCCTTCCCTTCATTTTCGGCCATTGCGCTATCCCTCTCCCCCGCGCTCTCGGCGATAGGCTGCCAGGTCAACGATGGAGGCGCCGGTGCTTGCCTGATTGCCGCCCGCCGTTCCGGTGTACCAGGTGCGGGCGGCTGCCTGCTCATTGCACGCTATGGTGCCGATTGTTGGGAGCGCCGAATAGTACAGTCCGGCAGCCCCGAGGCGACCGCGTAATGTCCGAACATCAAATGCCATAACTTGCCCTTTCGGTTTGCCGTCAGTTTCGAAGAAAAAGACGGTTTATAATACGCCCTTAATTTTAATTAAGGGGATTGATAAAGTTTGAAGAAGATTGATGTTGCAACTCGCTGTTTTAGAGAGATTTTTTTGGTCAGCATCAGCCGGCATTGCGCCATGCCTCCACATCGACTTCCGGTGCTATTGCATCGAACGCTGCAGCCATAATGGCCCAGTCGGCCGAGGCGCCCAGCCAGTCGGACGTTATAAAATTCTTTGGCCGATACAGAAGCCGGAGCACGCCGACAGCCTGGACCTTGGCGAGGTGCGGTCGAACCGGGCCAAGAATTCCCCCATGCCGGTCGGCGATGGCTTGGCCGTGGGGGCCCAGAAGTCGGGTCGCGGCATTCCGCGCCGCAATCGCAAGTTGGCACTCTCCGTCTTCGCCATGCTCGGAGTCGATCGGCATGATGATCTCGCCCTCATCGGAATCAGCGTCAACCAGATGAGCCACGAACGCCGCCAGGCCAAGGTTAAGTAGAATGGTGAGCGATTCCCAAAATACAGCCTTGCCGGTGTCGCAGCCTCCAATTTTGGTTCCTGTCATAAATTCCACACTCGGCGCCCTGTTCCAAAACACGGTCGCCTCGGGGGTGCCCTTAAAGCACCAGACGACAAAACCGCGCGATTCCGCCACGCGCTCGCGGGTGAAAGTTCTCCGGATCGCCCTCCAGCTCACGCCGCCGCAATTTTTTAGATCGTGCGCGGCATAGAGCGCGATGAGCGCCTTCAGAGCTCCGACATTTTGCGTCTGCCGGATTAGCTCCAGGGGGGGCACGGGGGCACTCTTCACACCATCGACCAATGCGTTGGGCAACCAGATCAGCGCCGCGCCGCCGCCTTCCTGGCCACGATCAGGGCCGATGTTGTAGGCTGGGCATCCGCGCCGTGGCGCCCTCCTGATAATTCCGGCGGCGATGCGGGAAGTGATTTCACCAGCGTCGAGCATTCGCAAAATTCCGGAGTCTAAAAGATTTTCGATGGCCGCCACGGCGCGGGGCCGAGAGATTCCGGTATATTTTTCCACGGAGTGGATTGACCAGGACGTTGTCTGATTGTCGCCGGCGCTGCCCCGCGCTAGGACTAAAAATGCGATGGCGGGGTTGAGACCGCGCGCCACTGCAATGTTCCAGGCCCCACGATCGACTGCAAAAAAATCGCCGCGGCCGCTACTCATCGGCGGTGCTTCGGTGCCGGCCATGGCGCGTTTTCCGGCACGAGAGCCAGCCGTGGCTTCAGTTCCTCCTCAATTCGGTTGAGCAGCGCGGTTTGCTGGTCTGAATACACGGCGTCGGGAAGGTTTTCCTTCAAATCGTTCCAGGCTAAGTCGCAGCGTAACGCCTCGGAATCATGCCATCGGCGGCATCTCAAATACTGCGCCCGGAGGGTTTCGAGTCGCTTTTCAATTTCGGGGTGTCGTTTGGCCATTTAAAAATCCTTGCTTGAGGGGGCAGCCGCCGGGCGGCAACCCGGCCGTGATTTCGTCCGGGTGCTGGGGGCCGGCGCCCGCGCGCACCGGCCCCACGATCCCGCCCGCGCCGGGAGCCATGCAGCGCGGGCGGGATTCCGGGAATCAGTGCCCCAGCGCGGCCTGGACCGTTGGGTGAGCACGTTCATCGCCCCGGGCCTTGCGGACAACCCGAATGCTAACGCCGGTGGTAGCCAGCGGCATTGGCAGCGGATCAATGCCGCTGACGGCGTTTGCGGCGGGCCACAAGTTGCCGGCCGGAGAGGCGATTGCCTCCACCCGCAGGCCGTGGAATTCAGCTTGCATGGAGTCGTAGTCGCGAAGTTTTCCCCGTGCGGTTTCGAGAGCTGCGTCAGCCTCGCGGGCAATTTCGGCCTGCCGGTCTCGTAGCGCGCGGTGCTTGGTTTTGAAATGCAATTGCTCGAAAATTCGCAGTTTTTCGACGGCCTTGAGCTGCGCGGACTCGGCCCCGGCGATGCCTGCTTTGGAATATTGATCGCCCTGTTCCGCGTCTCTCACGGCGTTTTCGGCTGCCCTGATTTCGTCGGCCGTCGTGGTTTCGCCGCCAGCCGATTTGTCGATCAAGCCTTGCTTTACCGCGAGAGCGTCGCGCAGATCGGCGGCCACGCTAGCATGCGCGGTGCGAGCGGCGGCAAGCCGGGAGTTTGCTGCCTCGAGGGATGCGGCGGCGGCAAGGTGTTCGGTGGTTTTTTCGATCGTCATTTTTTGGGCTCCTTGGTGGGTTGGCGCCAGGCGCGGGCTTTTTCCGCGGCCTTGAATTCCGCGGCGGTCATATCTTTGACCGTCTTGGCCGGAGGTGGGTTGGGGTCAGGTTCGGCCATTTTGTGTCCTTTGGGTTTTGGGTGGTGGTGGTGGTGAAGCCGGGTCCACCGCCGCGGATTGGCCGCAGACCCGGCAATAGGCGGCGTGGAAGCCGCTGGCTCTCGGCGTGAATGAGAGCGTGAACGAGTTGCGCCCGTCGCAGTCGGGACGGGGGCAATCCCCCCGCCATGCCTTCCGGGAGCGGCGCAGGTTGAATTTTTTAGCGAGGCGCGCGGCGGCATCGCTCATGTGGCGGTGGCGAGGTCCTTGGTGGCCACGCGAGACGGAGGCAATCCGGCGACCAGGAGCTGAAGGCTTTCGTCCGTAATGGCGGTGCATCGGCCGATTTTTCGGGCGTCAAGCTGGCCGGTTTTGATGAGCTCATACATTTTGGTGGGCCCGATGCCTAACATTCTTTGTGCATCGCGGGGCCGGTGAAGCAATTTTTGTGGTTCCATTTGTCGTGATCCTTCAATTTTCTGCCCACACGTTATCGGCAGCACATTGAATTAATAACACGACGTTAGATACAAAAACAGTCCCTCTATTGCTCTCCGTTGGTTGTGCGTGGTTTTAGGGTGGCGGGGATTGCTCCCCGCCCCGGTGAAGACGTGTCAGGCAGGCTGCAGCTCTGCCCCGGCCAGTTGCCTGACGGCGACCGGCCGGCGCGGGAAACTCAGAATTCGGAAAATATTTTTTTCGTCAGTAGTGGCAGCGGGATGCGCCGGTGCCGCGCGGAAACAGGGTGGGGGGGTGCTCACGCGCGCTTACGGATGGGCGTTGCCCCGGTGGCGCCGGCCGGGCCGGTACAGAATGCAGCCCATTGCGCCATCATGCGCGCACGCTGGTCGAATAGATCACTCCGGCGGTAGGCGGCTTCCACCTTGTCGCGGTTGGTGTGTGCCAGGGCGCCCTCCGCAACCTCGCGGGGGTATGCCGTGCTCTCAGCCGCCCAATCCCGGAAGGTGGAGCGCATGCCGTGCACCGTCACACCGGCTGCCACGCCCGCCAGCGCCTTGCTGACAGCCACGTCTGATAACGGGTGGTTAGTTTTGCCGCCTGGGAACACAAGGCCATCAGGCGCCTTCCGTAGAGGCTCTGTCGCGGTCAGCACGGCGAGGGCTGCATCAGACAGCGGCACGCGATGCGGCTGGCCAGCCTTCATCCTGGCGCCTGGAATGGTCCAGATTTTGCCAGCCATGTCGATTTCGTTCCACCGCGCGCCGCGGGCCTCGCCGGATCGAGCGGCGGTCAGCACCGTGAAGCGCAGGCAAAGGGAGCTTGTCGCAGTGGCGGCGGCCAGCTTCCCCATTACGGCGGGCAGATCGGCCCACGGTAGGGCGGCATGGTGCTGGACCTTGGCTATCTTGGCGCGGGCGGGCAAAAGGTGGTCCAGGTGGCCTTTCCACCGCGCCGGATTCTCCCCAGCCCGCCAACCGCGCGTTTTTGCATAGTCCAGCACGTTCTCAACCCGGCCGCGCAGCCGTGAGGCTGTTTCGGACTTTTCCCGCCAAATTGGTTCCAAAATCTCCAAAACATCCGCAACGGTAACGGCGGCCACCGGCTTCTTCCCGATCACGGGATAGGCATAAGCCTTAAGCGTGGCCTTCCACTGGTCGCCATGCTTTTCGTTGCGCCAGCCTGCCTTGTGCGCTTCAATGTATTTGTCAGCCACGGCCTCGAAAGTCTGGCCGATCAGTTCCAGAGCGGCGGCCTTGGCGGCTTTGCGGGCTTCTAAGGGGTCAATCCCAGCCTTGAGCTGGCGTCGGCACTCCCTGGCCGCCTCGCGGGCCTCCGCCAAGGAGAAATCACCATCCGGGCCAAGCCCCAGCCAATGCTGCACGCCGTTTGTTTTGTAGCGGAACATCCATGAACGGCGCCCGTCGGCGATGCGGAAATAAAGGCCGCCGCCGTCCCCATGGTGGCCGGGCTTCGTCAACCTCTTAACCCCGAGGGCAGTCAATTTGCCGTCCGACACGTGTATGCCTCCGATCACATGGGCATACACGTATCATGCGAATTTAGGCGAAAGCAAGCGATTAGTGACGAAGAGACTTTTTAAGATTCCAGAATATACCTATGGCTTTTTGTTCCTCCGCGACGGTCAGCGAAAGCATGGTTGGCGGACTGTCTCTCCGCCAGCAATTTTGCTCCTGACAACCCGTTGAAATTACTAGAAGTTTTTAGAGCGTGTGTACGCCGTGTACCCGCGCTTGGACCCTTTTATACCCGGCAGTTCCTAGCATTACAGTTGCACTTTAGATTTAAAATGTGCCTGTTGTGCCACGGCTTGATGAGCTCGTCGCCACAGTGACCAAGCTATGACGTAGGCGGGTCGGATACGTTTTTGTGCGAGTCGGT